>Ga0068856_100000146_pt1 | contig 71991 bp, 66 predicted proteins | sample KBSCornC62_FD_66595 | JGI IMG/M metagenome (GOLD analysis project Ga0068856, IMG submission 66595) | Corn rhizosphere microbial communities from Kellogg Biological Station, Michigan, USA - KBS Corn C6-2 | ecosystem: Host-associated > Plants > Roots > Rhizosphere > Soil ...
GCAGCGGATCATCTTCCTGGGTGAACCCGTCACCGAGGATCTCGCCAACCTGATCATCGCCCAGTTGCTGCACCTCGAGGCCGAGGACCCCGACAAGGACGTCAGCCTCTACATCAACTCGCCGGGTGGCTCCGCCTACGCAGGGCTGGCGATCTACGACACGATGCAGTTCGTCAAGCCCGACGTGCAGACGATCTGTTACGGGATCGCGATGTCGGCGGGCTCCCTGATCCTCACCGGCGGCGCCGCTGGCAAACGGATGGCGCTGCCCAACAGCCGCATCCTCATCCACCAGCCCAGCGGCGGCTTCGAAGGCCAGTCGACCGACATCGAGATCCACGCCAAAGAGATCCTCGAGCTGCGCGAGCGCCTCGACGGGATCTACGTCAAGCACACCGGCCAGTCCGCGGAGCAGATCCACCGGGACATGGAACGCGACAAATTCTTCCAGCCGCCCGACGCCGTCGAGTACGGCCTGATCGACCGGGTGATCGAGTCGCACGAGTTCCAGGCGGGCGAGCCGGCGATCGTCGCCTAGCGCGCTTCATCGTTTCCACTCCTTTCCTCGTTAAGCGAGGCGAAGGGTGGATGCGGCGTCGAGCTAGCCGGCGAGGCGGCGCCAGGCCCAGAAGCCGGCGGCCGCGGCGACGGTGCCGGAGAGGACGCCGCTGATCCCCGGCAAGCGCATCTGCGGGTCCGGCGCGGCGAAGGCGAACGCCGCCGCGTCGGCGAGGTCGCAGAGGTTCGAGGCCAGCAGCACCGTCCGTAGGCGTTCGGGGTCACCGAGCGAGGCGAGGGTGAGGGCGCCGATCGCGATGTCCCTGCCGCCGCCCAGTTTCGCCAGCGCCACGCCGCTCGGCCCCGGCTCCGGGAACCGCATCGCCCGCAGCACCGGCCGCGTCGCCAGGAAGATCGCCGTCCCCAGCGCCATCCGACTACCCCCGATCTGCATCGCTACCCGCCGCGCGATGGGATCGATGCGTCGTTCGCGGCGGAACATTGCCCTCTCCTACCCGCCTAGCTCGAACTGCATCAAATTTTGGTTCTTCTACCCCCAGAATTTGATGCAGTTCGGCGGGGGTGGCGGTTCGCGATGATTGGGGAGTGGCAGAGGGCGACACGATCCTGCGGTTGGTGGGGCGGTTCGAGCAGACGATCGTCGGCGAGACGGTGGAGGCGAGCGCGCCGAACCCGCGCGGTAAGGCGGCCGGGATCGAGCGGCTGGACGGGCGGCGACTGGAGGCGGCGGAGGCGCGCGGCAAGCACTTCCTGCTCGACTTCGGCGAGCTCTCCCTGCACAGCCACCTGGGGATGAACGGCGGCTGGCACGTCTACCGCCACGGCGCCTCCTGGCGCCGCCCCCGCGCCTCGGCCTGGGCGGTGCTGTCCGGCGGCGGCTGGGATGCGGTCCAGTTCGGCGGCACGACCCTGCAGGTAATGAGCACGTCGCGGCTGCGCCGTCACCCGCAGATCACTGGCCTCGGCCCCGACATCCTCGCCGACCATTTCGACGAGGACGCCGCGGTGGCGGCGATGCGCGCGGACCCGGCCCGGGCCCTCGGCGACGTGCTGCTCGACCAGCACCTCGTCGCCGGGATCGGCAACATCTTCAAGAGCGAGGCCTGTTTCGCCGCCCGCGTCGATCCTTGGCGGCCGGTCGGCGAGCTCTCCGAAGAGGAGCTGCGAAGCGTGCTTGCCGCCGCCCGGGGCCTGATGCTGGATGCGGTGAAGAGCGGTCGCTACCCGTTCAAGGTCTACAAGCGGCGGCAGGGCGCCTGCCCGCGCTGCCGCGGCCGCATCTCGTCCCGCGGCCAGGGCGACGCCAACCGCACGACCTACTGGTGCCCCCGTTGCCAGGCCTGAGGCGGCGCTGGCGGCGATCCACCGCCGCCGGTTCGAAGACCTCGGCGCGCAAAACGCCGGCGCGACCGCGACCGCGCTCCTACTTCGAGGTGGCGGGGGTCGCTCTCGACATAGAGATGGAACGCCTCCGCGAGCTTCCTGTTTTCGCCGGCGGGCCGCTGGCGGGGTCGTCGCCTCAGCTGAGGGTCCGCCGCGCGAGCAAACGGCCCAACCGTCTCGGCTTCGCGGTCCCACGCGAGCATCGTTTATCCGTCACCGCCTACCCCGGCATCCGCCGCGGCGACGTCCTCGAGACCCTCCTGCACGAGCTGGTCCACCTCCATGTCGGCCGCGCCGCCGAAGCCCACGCCTGGCACGGCCCCACCTTCAAGCGCACCCTCGCCCGGGCGATGCGAGAGGCCTATGGCATCACGATCCCCATGCCGCGCTCAACTCTTCACGGCACTTACTCGAACGCAATCGAGAGTCGCTGGCGAGCGCCGGACCGAGCGAGGCAAGGACGCAAGGAGGCCGAATAGCAGCGCTATTTGGCCGACTGAGGACGCCGCATCGCGAAGCGTCCGGCGCTCGCCAGCGGCCTCGATTAGTCCCAGTGCCGACGCTCGCGCAGGTGGTGGACGATGAGGACGAGGATGACGACAATCGCCGGGGCGAAGACCGGCAGGGCGACGATCGCGTTGTGGTGGGCGAGCGGCAGGATCACCTGCCGCCTCCCTGCTGGAAGCCGAGCCCCCTGACCCGTAGCCGCCGCCGTCGCGGCGCCGGCCGCATCCCGACCGCGAGCCGGTGCAGCGCCCAGGCCAGGAGGGCGAGCAGCGAGAGCGTGATCGCCGCCACCGTCGAGTAGGCGACGGCGACGAGCAGCGGCCCGCCCCCTTTCTGCTCGCGCTGCAGCAGTTTGTGCTCGCTGCCGAAGGAGCGGGTAAAGTGGGCAGGGGCGGGGACTTCGCCGACCGGGATCGCGGCGTCGCGCGGCAGGTAGATCGGCAGCGCGGTCAGCGAGTTGCCCTTGTGGAAGCGGACCATCGTCTTCCAGTTCCCGTAGACCGGGACCGGTTCGGTGGTCCGGTAGACGCCGGGGCCGACCCGCTTCAGCGGGTCGACGACGAGGCCGCCGCCCTGCCAGGCGGTGACGTCGAACCAGTTCGCGCCGGCGGCCGCGTCCGGCGGGCTCAGCCGGATCGTCGCATCGACTTCGCGGCCGTTCTGGCTGGGAACATCGTGCAGCGCCACCTGGGCGCTGATGCCCTGCTGCGGCGAGGTGTAGAGGCCGTAGCCGATGAGGGCGGCGATCGCGATCGCGCTGCAGACCGCCGCCCGGCGCAGCTGCGGCGAGCGCTCGGGCGTAGGCTCCGGAGAGAGGTGGGTGCCGATCCAGGCGCCGAGGGTCGAGCCCGCGACGGCGGCGGCGAAGCCGAGCAGCGCCGCTTCCGGGAAGAGCGATCCCGGCCAGGGCAGCGTCATCCAGACGTGCGACCAGGCCCACTCGGCGCCGAGGCCGATCGTGCCGATCCCGACGCCGGAAGCGAGACCGAAGGCGAGCGGGCGGTTCGCCGAGACGAAGACGGCAACCGCCTCGACGACCACCGCCTCGCCGAGGTAGAGCGGGAAGTGGGGGGTCGTCTGGCCGATGACCGGGCCAATCAGCAGCGCCAGCCCGCCGCGCAGGAGGATGAAGAAGACGGCGGCACCGAGTGCCGCCCCGCGGCCGGCGTAGACCCGAGCCAGGACCAGGCCGACCCCGGCCGCGATCATCAGCAGCATCGGCTGGAAGATCAGCTGGAACTGGGGGACGCCGAAGTCGAACTCGGCCTGGAAGGTCGAGAGGCCGAGCATCAGCCCACCGGTGAGGGCGATCGCACGGGCGAGACGGGTGTGGACGAGCTCGCGGATCGGGGTCTCGCCGGAGGCGTTGGCCCGCAGCCCCTCGACCGAGAGGACGGCGATCCCGACCAGGGTCATCGCCGCGCCGCCGATCAGCATCAGGTGGGTCGGCCCCCAGAGGGTCACGTCCTGGCCGAAGAGCCGGTGCCACATGTCGTCGAGCGGGAAGCCGATCAGCGAGAAGGCGCCGCAGGCGCAGATCAGGACACCGCCGAGCGGCGCCCACCAGTCGCGGCCGATGCGCACGGCAACGCCGCTCGGCCGCTCCTTCGGCAGCACCATCGCGAAGAAACCGGCGCTGAAGATGCCGAAGAGGCCGGCGAGGATGAAGTAGTGGGCGGGGTTGGCGAGCGGCCCGGGGTCGCGGCCCTGGTCGATGTGGATCGAGATGTCCCAGTACATCCCGAACACCGCGGTCAGCAGCGAGACGGTGGCGACGGCGGAGGGGAGGGCGACCCAGCCGGGGAAGCCGGAGGCCTTTTCGCCGTGGTCGGCGAGCCGCTGCAGGATCTGGGTGCGGCCGCTGCGGTGACCGAGCCCGAGGTAGAGGAGGGCGGCGGTGACGATCGTCGCGGCGACGGTCGCGATCGCGATCTGACCGATTTCGGCGCCACCGGCCGGAGGGGCCGAGGCTGCTGCGGAAATCGTGGCGAGACTGATGGGGGTCATGGAGAGTCCTCGAAGGTCGATTGCCAGAACTTTGTTCCCTCATAAACGTTACCTCAAACGAGGTTACATTCAACGGGCTAGACTTCCGGCCGTGGCGAAGACGGAGAAAGCCGCCGCAAATCCGCCAGATTCAGAGCCGAACCTGACGGTCGAGCAGCTCGCCTACGAGACCGGGATGTCGGTGCGGAACATCCGCAACCACCAGTCGCGGGGCCTGCTGCCGCCGCCGGAGGTCCGCGCCCGGATCGGCTACTACGGCGCCGAGCACGTCTCCCGCCTGCGCCTGATCCAGGAGATGCAGGCCGAGGGCTTCAAGCTGAGCGCGATCGCCCGCCTGATCGGCGAGCACGGGGCGGACGCCGACCGCTTCGTCGGCCTGCGCCAAGCGGTGACCGCTCCCTTCTCGACCGAGGCGCCCGAGGTCTACAGCCGCGAGGAGCTGGTCGAGAAGTTCGGCACCGACGACGACCGCTTGATCGAGAAAGCGAGGAAGCTCGGTCTTCTCGTCGACCTCGGCGGCGAGCGCTACGAAGCCCCGAGCCCCGCCTTGATCCGCGCCGCCGAGGAAGTGATGGCGATGGGCATCGAGCTTCCGGCAGCCCTCGCCGCGATCGAGAAACTCAGCCGCAACGCCCAGTCCTCGGCCCGCACCTTCGTCGAGCTCTTCGTCGAGGAAGTCTGGAAGCCCTTCGACGAGGCCGGTCGGCCGGAGGAGGGCTGGGAGGAGATCATCGCCGCGATCGGCCGCCTCCGCCCGCTCGCCTTCGACGCCCTCAACGCCACCTTCCGCCTCTCCCTCACCACCGAAATCGAGAAAGCCTTCGGCGAAGTCCTCGAACGGCGGCAGAGGAAGGGCAGGTCGCGGAAGGATTCGCAGGCAGGCGAGTAGAGCCGACGCCCGGACTTGAACCGGGGACCCCTTCATTACGAATGAAGTGCTCTACCAACTGAGCTACGCCGGCGCGCCCGAGGCATTTTAGGCGGCTGGGGCGTTCCGGTTCCGCCCGGCTGGAATCGCGGTTCCGTCAAGGCTGGGGGCGATCATCTGCGGGTGGCGAGAGAGCGGGGGCCGAAGCGGCGCGAGGAGAACGAGATCGAGTTCGGGCGGATCGTCGCCTTCAGCGACGGCGTCTTCTCGATCGCGATCACCCTGCTGGTCCTCAACCTCGCGGTCAACAAGGGCCTGACCGCGAGCCAGCTGACGAGCGAACTCTTCGACCTCTGGGACAACCTGCTCGCCTTCGCGATCAGCTTCGCGGTGATCGGCCGCTTCTGGATCGTCCACCACCGCTTCTTCGCCGAAGTCGACGCCTTCGACGGGCGGTTGCTGGCGCTCAACCTCCTCTACCTCGCCTCCATCGTCCTGATTCCCTTCAGCAGCGAGGTCCTCGGCGAGTACGGCGGCCAGACGCCCTCGGTGGTCCTCTACTCGGTCAACCTGGCGATCGTCGTCCTGGTCGGCCTCTGGATGGGGATCGACGCCCGCCGCCGCGGCCTCACCTCGATCGACGACGAGGCCCACCGCGAAACGCGCATCCGCAGCGTCTACATCGCCGGCATCTTCATGCTCTCGATCCCGCTCGCCTTCGTGGTGCCGCGGGCGGCCGCCTACCTCTGGTTCCTGCTCTTCCTCGATCCTTCGGGGCGGCTCGCCCGGAGGGCTACTTCCGCGTCGGAGCCGTGAACCCGATCGAGCGGCCGGGCTTGGCGCAGTCGACCGACCAGCCGCGGTCGGTGACCACCGCCTGGCAGCGGTAGGGACCGACCGAGCAGCCCCAGCGCGAGGCCCCCGCCGGGCGCGCGCAGCCCGGGCTCGATTCCCAGGCGGCGCGTATCTCCGCCGCCGAGGTGGGGTGGGCCGAGCCCGTCGGTTTCCCGGCCCGGTCCGGGGTCGGCGTGACCGTCTCGCCAGAACCGCCGCAGCCGAGCAGCAGCGCGGCGAAGAGGCCGAGCGAGGCGAGGGTGGTGGCGAGCCGCATCCGCCGACAACCTACCCGGCCGCCGGCTCCCCCTCCTCGACGCCCGCCGGCTCGGGCTCCAGGTGCTCCATCTCGCCGCAGATCGGGCAGCTCGGCTCCGGCACCACCGGCTCGCGTTTTACCTCCATCGTCCGCAGGTCGTAGATGTGGGCGACGCCGTGGGTCGACGGCTTCGCCAGGCCGGTCAGCAGGTGCATAGCCTCCAGCGCGACCTGGCCGCCGATCAGCCCGCAGGCCGGGCCCAGCGTCGCCGCCGGGCTCGGTTTCGCCCGCCGCTGCTCGACGGCGACGTCGAAGAGCGGGTAGTCGCGCCGGTAGGCGATTTCCTGGCAGACGTAGCAGCCGGTCTCGCCCGGGACGTAAAGCGGCCCGACCCGGGCGACCGGCGGGAAGTGGCTCATCGTGATGTAAGGGATGCCGGCCGCGAAGCAGGCGGCGTTGCACCAGCGCTCGATGTCGTGGGCGGGCCAGTCGGCGGCGTCGATCACGATGTCGGAGCCGGCGATGAAATCGGCGATGTCCTCCTGGCTCTCGAGCCGGCGCGCCTCGGTGGTGATCTTCGTGGTCGAGTTGAAGGCCCGCAGCCGCGCCGCGGCGAACTCGACCTTGAGCAGCCCGAGGTCGGCCTCGGTGTAGAGGATCTGGCGGTTGAGGTTGCTGATCTCGACCCGGTCGCCGTCGATCAGCCACATCTCGCCGACGCCGGTGCAGGCGAGCGCCCAGGCTGACCAGCCGCCGAGGCCGCCGACGCCGAGCACGGCGACCTTCGCCTCGCGCAGGCGCTCCTGGCAGTCGGCGGCGGTCAGCTCGCCGGTGCCGATGTCGCTGAAGTAGCGCAGCTGGCGGTCGAGCCGCTCCAGCTCGCCGGGCCGCAGCCGTTCGTAGTCCTCGGCGTCCTCGACCACCTCCAGCTCGCGCAGCTGGGCGATCACTTCGTCGACCGTCTCGGCGCCGAACTCGCCGTGGAGCCGATCGAGCGTGTGGTCTCCGTCCAGCGCCGCCAGCAGCCGCCGTTCCCCCTCGTCGGGTTTCTCGATCCGGATGTCGTTCCCGGCACTCGGCCGCAGCAGGTAGATGTCGCCTTCGGGCGTTTCGATCTGCTCGGTCGTCCGCTTGATCCTCGGCCTGCGCAAATTCGCTCCCTCGGTTGGTGGCCCTGCAGAGACCTCGGATAATGCCGGGAGAGTTCCGATTTGAGGCGACCTCTATACCGGAGGCTTCACCTCGCCAGCGCCCGCGCCCGCTCGAAGACTGCGTCGGTCATCGGGACGGTGAGGGTGCCGGTGAAGGTGTTCTGCTGGCTCGGGTGGTAGCAGCCGAGCAGCCGCCAGCGCCCGACCTCTGCCTCGGCGCCGTGGCCGAACTTCGGCCGCGGCCGCGGCACTTCCTCGCCGATCGCCCGGGCGGCGCGGAGGAAGCCGTCCCAGCCGAACGCCCCCAGCGCCACCACGACCCGCGCCCGCTCCAGCAGCCGCAGCTCCCGCTCCAGGTAGGGGAGGCAGGTGTCGCGCTCCGCGGGCGTCGGCTTGTTCGCCGGCGGCGCGCAGCGGACGGTGGCGGTGATGTATGCGCCGCGGAGCTCCAGCCCGTCGTCCCGCCACTGCGACTGCGGCTGGTTGGCGAAGCCAGTGCGGTGCAGGGAGGCGTAGAGCCAGTCGCCGGAGCGGTCGCCGGTGAACATACGGCCGGTGCGGTTGGCGCCGTGGGCGGCGGGGGCGAGGCCGACGATCGCCACCCGCGCCTCAGGGTCGCCGAAGCCGGAGACCGGGCGCGCCCAGTACTCCTGACCGCGATAGCGCCGTGGCGGGTCGGCCGCCTGCGCCTCCCGCCACTCGACCAGCCGTGGGCAGAGGCGGCAGCTATGGACCTCCTCGGCAAGCGCGGCGAGGGCGCGCCGGTTGTCTTTGCTCATAGGCTTGCGGGCGTCGTCATGGAACCGAACCGAATCATGCGCGGCCGCCCGGTGCGCCGCGCCCTCCTCCTCGTGGGCACCGCTCTCCTCCTCGCCTGCGCAGCGGCGGGCTGCGGCGGCGGCGGGGCGACCAGCTCGACCGAAAAGGAACGGGACGCGAAGCTGCTGAACGACGTGCTCGGGCGCCAGCTCGCGGTCGTGAAGACCTATCCGAGGGTGTTGCCGATCCTGGCCGGCCCCGACCACGCGATGGCGCAGCAGTTCCTCGCCCAGGAACAGGAACATCTCGACGCGACGACGAAAACCCTGCGGGGGATGGGCGTCAAGGCCGAACCCTCCGAAGAAGCGATCGAATCGAGCGACTTGAAGACCCGGGCCGACAGCCTCGAATTCCTCTACGAGATGGAAAGCGCGACGCTCGATTTCCAGCTCAGCGTGGTGGGGAAGCTGAACGCCGGCTCGGCGCGGCCGCTGATCGCCTCGATGGCGGCCAACCAGGCGCAGCGGCTCGTCCTCTTGCGCCAGGCGCTCGGAGCGAAGAGGGTTGACGCGGTTCCCTCCGCCTTTGAGACCGGCGAAATCCCCGCTCCGGAAAGGACGACCCGAAAGTGACCGGACCCCTCTACGCGATCGGGCGCTTCTGCTCGCGCCACCACTACCCGGTGATCGGCGCCTGGATCGCGCTGGCGGTGGCGCTGCTGGCGGTCAGCCACGCCTCCGGCAGCAAGACGAGCGAAAACCTGACCCTGCCAGGCACCGACTCGACGATCGCCACCGAACTGCTCGAAGACAACCTGCCCGAACAGGCCTACGGCAGCAACCCGCTGGTCTTCGAAGCGCCGGAGGGCAAGGAACTGACCGAAGCGAAGTACGCCGCCGCGATCGGCGAAACCGCGAAGCGACTGGAAGCGATCCCCTACGTCAACTCGGCGAAAAGCCCGCTGGCCGAAGGGTCGCAGACCCTCAGCAAAGACCTGAGAGTCGGCTACATCCCGGTCGTCCTCGCGATCGGCCCCGGCGAAATCGACGAAGCCCAGGCCGAACGGATCCTCGACGCCGCCAAGCCCGCCGAAGCGGCCGGGCTGCATGCCGCCGTCGGCGCCTACGTCGGCCAGCAGCTCTCGAAGCCGGCGACCGAGACCAGCGAGGCGATCGGCCTCGCCGCCGCCGTGGTCATCCTGCTCTTCGCCTTCGGCACGGCGACCGCGATGATGCTGCCGATCGTCTCCGCGGTGCTAGGCCTCGCCTGCGCGCTCTCGATCATCCGCCTCCTCGAGCACGTCCTCGAGGTTCCGGGCGTCGCCTCGACCCTGGCGACGATGATCGGCCTCGGGGTCGGCATCGACTACGCGCTCTTCATCGTCACCCGCCACAAACTGCAGCTGGCCGAAGGGATGGAGATCCGCGAGTCGATCGCCCGCGCCACCGCGACCGCCGGCGGCGCCGTCGTCTTCGCCGGCTTCACGGTGGTGATCGCGCTCTGCTCGCTCGCCTTCGCCGGCATCCCGCTGGTCTCGACGCTCGGCTTCACCGCCGCCGTCGCGGTGGTCGTGGCGGTCGGCGCCGCGACCACGCTGCTGCCGGCGATGCTGGGGGCGCTCGGCCCGCACATCAACTCGCTGCGGGTCAAGCTCGGCAGAACCCACCCCGACGACAAGGAGCCGCACGGCTGGCGCCGCTGGGCCGAACGGGTCAGCGACCGCCCCTGGACGGCGAGCATCGCCGCCCTCCTCGTCCTGATCGTCCTGGCGCTGCCGGTCTTCCAGCTCGAGCTCGGCCAGAACGACATCAGCGCCCTCCCGAAGGAAACGACCTCGCGCCAGGCCTACGACTCGCTCAACGCCGGCTTCGGGCCGGGCGTCAACGGGCCGCTGCTGATCGCCTCGGAATTCAGCTCGCCGAGCGAAGCCAAACAGGTGCTGCCGAAGCTGGAGAGGGCGATCGGCGGCAGCGAAGACGTCGAAGGCGTCAGCGAACCGAGCCTCGACAAGCAGGGGACCGTCGCCGTCTTCACGGTGATCTCGAAGTCCGAGCCGTGGGCCGATGAAACGGTCAGCCTGGTCGAAGAACTGCGCGAGACGGTGATCCCGGCAGCCCTGCAGGGCACCGAGGCCAGCTCCTACGTCGGCGGCCAGACCGCCGGCTACATCGACCTCGCGACCCAGATCAGCGACAAGCTGCCGCTGATGATCGCGATCGTCGTCGCGCTCAGCTTCATCGTCCTGCTGATCGCCTTCCGCTCGCTGCTCGTCCCGATCAAGGCGGCGGCGATGAACCTGCTCTCGGTCGCCGCCGCCTACGGCGTCGTCACCGCCGTCTTCCAGCTCGGCTGGGGCTCCTCGCTGATCGGCCTCGACCACCCGATCCCGATCGTCAGCTTCGTGCCGCTGCTGATGTTCGCGATCCTCTTCGGGCTCTCGATGGACTACGAGGTGTTCCTGCTGACGCAGATGCGCGAGCACTTCCGCGAGTACGGCGACGAGAAGCGGGCGGTGGTCGAAGGGCTGGCCAACACCGGCCGGGTGATCACCTCGGCGGCGGCGATCATGGTCTGCGTCTTCACCAGCTTCGTCCTCAGCGGCAACCCGGTGGTGAAGGAGTTCGGGGTCGGCCTGGCGGTGGCGATCGCGATCGACTCGACCGTCGTCCGCTGCCTGCTGGTCCCGGCGGTGATGGTGCTGCTGGGCAAACGCGCCTGGTGGCTGCCGCGCTGGATGGAGAAGCTGCTGCCTCACGTCAGCATCGAGGGCGAGGAGTACTTCGCCAAGCGCGACGCCGAAGCGGCGACTATTCCTGCGCCCGCTGGGGGTAAGTAAGTGACTACCCGATGGCTCCTGCGCACGTCTGGCGGCGCCGGACACACTTCGCGGGGCGTCGTCCTCAGTCGGCCAACTGGCTCTGCCATTAGGCCTCCCTGCGTCCTACCCCCGCTCGGTCCGGCACTCGCCAGACGCACACGCGAGCCATCGGGTAGTCACTAGCGGGAGATGTTCCCGCTCAACCTGCCCAACGCTCTCACCCTCCTCCGCATCCTCGCGGTGCCGGTGGTGGTCGTCGCCCTGCTCGGCGAGACCCCCAACGGCGACGCCCTCGCGGCCGGCGTCTTCGCCTTGGCTGCGCTCACCGACGGCCTCGACGGCTACTTCGCCCGCTCCCGCGACTCGGTCACCACCTTCGGCAAGCTGATGGACCCGCTCGCCGACAAGCTGCTGATCACCGCCGCCCTGCTCTCGCTTGTCTCCCTGCACCGCCTCGCCCCCTGGATCGCGATGGTGATCATCGCCCGCGAGATCGCCGTCACCGGCCTGCGCGCGATCGCCGCCGAGCGCGGCCTCGTCATCGCCGCCTCCTGGCTAGGCAAGCTGAAGACTGTCCTCCAGATCGCCGCCGTGATCGCCCTGATCGCCGCCGACCCCTCGCCCTTCTGGGTCGATCTACTCGTCTACGTCGCCTTGGCGGTAACCGTGCTCAGCGGCGCCGACTACTTCTTCGGCCTCAGACGCCGAATCGAGGAGCTGGAGCGAGAGCGAGCTGCAGCAAAAGCAAAGCTGAAGTCAGCGGGCTGACGACCGGACCCCTCACCAACACGCCCTGCTTGACGGCTGCTTGTTCGCGAGTCCGCGATAAACCTTGCTCTACAAGGTTTTCCGCGGACTCGCGTAAGTGCGTCTGCCAGGGACTGTCGCTAGTAGGAGGAGTGGGTGTCCCTCTCGGGCCCGGCGTCCTGTTGCCGGCACCGACCACTCAGCGAGAGAGTTTCACTTAGAGGCCGGCAACCCAGGGTGCGAGAGGGACACCCACTCCTCTCTACAGGCAAACGCTTGAGCCCTAGGGAGTTAGGAAGCCGGTGCCTCGAGCCACTCGCGCATCGTCAGATGATGGGCGCTGTGGTTGCCCTCGAGAACCTCGGCGCGGAGGTCGGCGAGGGTGCCGTAGCGCTCGGCGACGACGTTGTGGCGGTGGATCGTCTCGAGGTTCTCCTGGCGCGCCATCACGAAGGTCTCCGGCGGCAGGTCGGGGTAGCCCTCGACGACCTGGCGGAGCATCTCGCGGACGCAGTCCTCGACGAAGCGCGGGTTTTCGTGGGCCTTGACGACGACCGAGCGCTCGTCGGTGCGCTTCATCAGCTCGTAGATCTCCGAGCTCATCGAGCTCTCGACGATCCGCAGCAGCTCCGGTGCCTCGATCCAGGCCGGGCCGCCCTCGGGGCAGCCGACGTAGAGAGTGCCGATGCCGCGCTGATTGTGGGTGGCGACGGGGACGAGCTCGATGATCCGCTCGATCTCCTCGGCCCCGAAGCCGTCGCCGGCGAGCCGGTCGCGAGCGAGGGCCGCGACGGCTTCCTGGGCGCAGGGGCAGGCGGTCATGCCCTGGGCCTCGACGCCGGTCAGGGTGCGGGTGCCGCGCTCGGAGGCGACGGCGGTCCCGTAGAGGACGTAGATCTCCTGGGTGCTCTTGCCGGTTTCCGGCGTTTCCACCGTCTCCGGATAGCGGGCGGCGATCGAGACCTCGGCCCGCTCGCCACCCTGGCGCTCGCGCACCTTCTGGGCGACGTGGGCGGCCAGCACCTCGGCCTTGAAGGCCTCTCCCAGCACCACCTCGTCGATCGCCTCGCCGACGATCTCCTCGAAGCGGGACATGTGGACGCCGGCCTGCTGCGGGTTGAGGTCGACGAAGCACTCGAACTCCGCGTAGAAGAGGTTCTCGACCCCGTCGGACTTGACGCGGATCACCTTCTCGACGCCGGTGACGCCGACGCGGGAAAGGCCGATCTGCGTCGCCGGTAGCGCGGCTTGGACGTCGGGGGTGGCTGCGGCGGCAATCGGCTGGCTGGCCATCGGCTTATGAATAGTAAGCAACTGGACCCTTCGGGCGGTGACCCCGTTGGCAAACTTTTTCTCCCTATAATCCGGCGTGGTCGGAGCTTCAGGGCCGGCTGCCCAAGGGAATGGGGAGAGGGAACGCAGCGAGGGCAAGTGGCTATCGAACCTTTGGAGAGCACGGCTGAGGTCGTCGAGCGCGATGGGGAAGCGAACCCGATCGGGGAGATCGAGGAACTTCAGGGACTGATCGCCAAAGGTCGCGAGCGCGGCTACCTGACCTTCGAGGAGATCTCCTCGACACTCGAGGAAGTCGAGATCACCAAGGAGCAGGTCTCCCAGCTCCACGCGCACCTCGTCGAGCATGGGGTGGACGTCGTCGCCGAGGACGGCGTCAGCGCTTATAAAGCGCAGCGCAGCGGCGAGACCGCGGGCGCTTCGAAAAAGGAAGAGCTCGATCTGACGGTCGAGCCGAGCCTCGACTCGCTGCGGCTCTACCTGCGGGCGATCGGCCAGGTCGACCTGCTGACCGCGCAGCAGGAGGTAGAACTGGCGAAACGGATCGAGCGCGGCGACATGCTGGCGAAGCGGCAGATGGTCGAGGCCAACCTGCGCCTCGTCGTTTCGATCGCGAAAGGCTATCTGGGGCGCGGCCTCAGCTTCCTCGACCTGATCCAGGAGGGCTCGCTGGGCCTGATCCGGGCGGTCGAGAAGTTCGACTACCGCCGCGGCTACAAGTTCTCCACCTACGCGACCTGGTGGATCCGGCAGGCGGTGACGCGGGCGATCGCCGACAAGGCGCGCACCATCCGCATCCCCGTCCACATGGTCGAGAAGCTGAACCGGGTCGCCCACGTCGAACGGCAGCTGGTGCAGAAGCTGGGGCGCGAGCCCGAGCCGGCGGAGATCGCCGAGGAGCTGCGCTGGGCGGTCGGCGACGTGCGGGACATCCTCCGCGTCGCGCAGCTGCCGGTCTCGCTTGAGAAACCGGTCGGCGACGAGGACGAATCCGAGCTCGGCGACTTCGTTGCTGACGACGCCGTGCTGGAGCCGTTCGAGGAAGCGAGCGAGCACCTGCAGAAGGAGGGGGTGCGCCGCGCCCTCGACGCGCTGCCCGATCGTGAGCGACAGGTGATCGAACTGCGCTACGGCCTCTCCGGCACCGAGCCCCTGACCCTGGAGGAAGTCGGCAAGACCTTCGGCGTCACCCGCGAGCGGATCCGCCAGATCGAGAACAACACCCTGAAGAAGCTGAAGCGTCTCCCCGAGGCCCAGATGCTCCGCGAAGCCTCCTGACGGACGAGAGGCCGTCATGCGGCGTCATCGGTCGCTTGTGTGCAGAGCACACGGCGCTCCCTGCTTCCTTGCGTGACGACCTCTCGTTCGCGTCAGGAACCGACGGGTTCTAGAACGAAGACGCTGGGTTGGCGGTCGAGCTTCGACTCGTAGTAGTCCCAGCCGGAGTACTGCTGCATGTGCCGGCGCCAGAGCGCGTCGCGCTCCTCGCCCTCGGCCTGACGGGCGCGCACCCGCGTCCGCTTGCCGCCGACCTCGACTTCGGCCTCGGGATCGGCACGCAGATTCAGCGACCAGGCCGGGGTTTTGGCGTTGCCGGCGTTGGTGTTGATGACGACGAAGCGGTCGCCGTCGGCGAGGTAGAGCACCGGGGCGGTGCGCGGCTGACCGGACTTGCGGCCGGTGGTGGTGAGAAGCAGGACCGGGCCGTTGCCGACCTTGCCGCCGACGCGCCCGCGGCTGAGGCGATAGAGCGGGACGTTCAGCTTTCCGACCCAGCGCAATCCGGTCGCGCCCAGCGAGTGGGACATCCGCGAGTAGAAGCGGTCGCTCGGCATCGGGTGAGTATCCCACCCAAATCGAGCTCGGCATCGGACAGGGGTACAGTGGTCGCATGGCCGAGCCGCACCCGTTCCGTCGCGCCGCCGAGGCCAAGGACTTGGAGCTGCTGACGCAGACCCTTCACGAGGACGTCGTCCTCCACAGCCCGATCCTCTTCCGCGGCTTCGAAGGCCGCGACACCGTCGCCACCGTCCTCACCCACGTCGCCGCCACCCTCGAGGACCTCGCCTACGTCGACGAGCTCAACGACGGCAAGTCCGTCTGCCTCCGCTTCAAGGCCAAGGTCGCCGGCACCAGCCGCGAGCTTGAGGGCATCGACTTCCTCGAGCTCGACGACGACGGCCGCGTCGCAGAGCTCACCGTCTTCATGCGCCCCCTCTCGGCCCTCACGGCGTTCAACGAACAGATGTCGGCCCGACTTGGAGCCTCGGAAGGTTAGACTTCGCGCCTGCGCTCGGGGGAGTGTCCGAGTGGTTAAAGGAGACGCGCTGTAAACGCGTTGGCTATGCCTACACAGGTTCGAATCCTGTCTCCCCCATTGACGGTTCGGGACTCCTCTAGTACGGTGGCCGTGGATATCAAGCCGCTCGGGGGTCGCTCCCCCTCGCGATTTCAGACCCGCTCCGGCGGGTCTTCGTGATTCTTGAGCCTCTTATCGGCCTCCTCGAGCAACGGGTCAGGGCCGCTTTGCGCTAATGTCGCGAGCGGGAGGAAAGAAGCGAAAAGGTTTCGCGAGCGGCTTGATATCCGTGAGTCCGGGGTCGCCCCTCGGATGGGGTTCGAATCCCCCTTCCTCCGCCACAGTTTGCTGTAGGACGCGGGATCACTAGCGGGAGCGCAACTATCAAGCGTTGGTGGGTGCGACCACCTCGGCCCCTAGCCCGTGTCCCTCAGCGCATCCGTCTTGCACACAGCGAGCCGCCTCGTCCCCCGGCTCGGCCTGACCTCCTGGGAGAATAGGCGCCGTGCTCGAGGATCGGGTGATCGCGATTGCCGGGGTCGGCGGCGGGCTTGGACCCGTCGTCGCCGAACGGCTGGCGCTTGAGGGGGCGATTGTCGCCGGGGCCGAGCGCAGGCAGGAGGCGCTGGACTCGCTCGCCGCCGACCTGGACCTGCCGCCGGAGCGCTGGGACCGCCGCGCGGTCGACCTGCTCAACGAGAACGCGACCCGCGAATGGTGCGCCGCGCTGGTCGAGCGCTTCGGCCGCGTCGACGGCCTCCTTCACCTCGTCGGCGGCTGGCGTGGCGGAGAGCCGCTGCACGAGGCGCCGCTCGAGGACTGGGCGCTGCTGCACGACCTCCTCATCCGCACGGTCCAGCACACGACCCGCGCCTTCCACGACCAGCTCGTCGCTAGCGAGCACGGGCGCTTCGTCCTCGTCTCCGCCAAGCAGGCGCAGAGCCCGACGAACACCAACGCCGCCTACGCGTCCGCGAAGGCCGCGGCCGAGGCCTGGACCCTCGCCTTCGCCGACGGCTTCGAGCCCGGCGGCGCCACTGCCAACATCATCGTCGTCGACGCGATCCTCACCCCGCGGATGCGGGAAGAGAACCCCGGCAAAGAGTTCCCGACCTTCACCCCCGCCGAGGACGTCGCCGCCGCGATCGCATTTATCTGTTCGGACGGCGCCGAGAAGATGAACGGGCAGCGCCTCGCCCTTACCATGCAGTGATGGCCAACGAGAAAGGCCAAGGGGAAACGCCCGACGGCAAGATGACCATCGGGGAGTTGGCGCGGCGCACGGGGATGACGATCCGCAACATCCGCGCCCATCAGACGCGCGGCCTGCTGCCGCCGCCGGAGGTCCACGGCCGCACCGGCTACTACAACGAGGGCCATGTGGCGCGGATCGAGCTGACCCGCGAAATGCAGGCCGAGGGACTCAACCTCGAGGCGATCCGGCGGGTGCTGGAGAGCAGCGAGGGGTCCTCGCGGGAGATGGTCGACTTCGCCCGCGCCGTCCGCGCCCCGTTCGAGGACGAGACGCCGGAAATCTTCGCCGAGGGAGAGCTTGCCACCGCCTGGGGGGTCGAGCGCTTCGACCCGAAGCTGCTGCGCCGCGCCGAACAGCTCGGCGCCCTGCGCGAGCTGCCCGACGGCAAGATCGAGGTGATCAGCCCCCGCCTGCAGCGCGCCGGCACCGCTCTGGTCGAGCTCGGCGTCTCCCCCGAAGCCGCGATCGAGACCGCAGCCCAGCTCCGCCGCCACTCCGAGGGCGTCGCCAAAGTCTTCGTCGAGCTCTTCGTCAAGGAGATCTGGGAGCCGTTCGACAAGGCCGGCCGTCCCGAAGACGACTGGCCGAAGGTGCGCGAAGCCCTCGATCGCATGCGCCCGCTCGCCTCCGATGCGCTGCTGGCGATGTTCCAGATCACGATGGGCGAGTCGACCGAGAAGGCCGGCGAACGCACCCTGCGCGCCGCCGCCCAGCCCAGCCGCGGCTCCTCGCGCGGCAGGCGCAGCAGGCGCAGCTCCCGCTAGGGGACGATCGTCCCCATCGCCTGTTCCAGTTCCGGCACCCCGTAGGCGCCCTCGATGCGGTCGCGGATGACGCCGTTGCGGTCGATCAGGAAGGTCCAGGGCTCGGTTTCGAGGTTGAAGGCTTCTAGCTGCGGCCGGATCCCCTTCGAGATTTCGTTGTCGTTGTAGACCTCCATGTGGATGAAGGCGGCCTTGCCCTTGTACTCGTCGGCGACCTGCTGGGCGACGTCGACGACCGGGCCGCAGACGCGGCTCTGGCAGAGTGCCGGGGTGGCGAAGACGAGCACGATCGGTTCGGTGCCGTAGACGTCGGCGTAGTCGACCTCGTGCATCTGGTCATGGGGGACGCGGGTGTCGATCTTCGAGAGGTCGCCGCCGACATCAGCGGCGGTCGGGGTGTGGATCAGCGGCGCCTTTTCGCCGACCTGCGGCACCGAGTTATGGCCGACGACGGGGCTCGGCACCCGCGAGGCTTCCAGGCCCCCCTTGCCCTTCAGCATCGCGACCGCCACCCAGGGGCCCTTCTTGCTGAAGTCGACCTTCGGCACCACGTAGACGTTCTTGGCCTGGTCGGGATCTTCGCCCGCGGCCCGGTAGGCCGGCTTCACTTCCAGCGAGGTTTCCTGCGCCGGCAGCGGTCCGATCACCGGCCCGGACTTTTCGTCCCTGGCGAAGTAGAGCGCCACGTCGGCACCTTCCACCTGTTCGTTGCCGAGCGTGAAGACGCCGAACGGGTAGCGGTTTTCGCCGACCTCGAAAGCCTGGGCCGCGGGGGCGATCACGACCTTCGCCTTCTTCGCCCCCGAGCCCTGCAGCAGCTGCGTGATCGTCTCCCCCTTGGCGGAGGGGAACTCGGCGGCCGAGGGAGCCGGTCGCGAGTTCGCTTCCCCCGAGCTCCCACAGCCGGCGAGGAGAGCGGGGAAAAGGCAGAGGAGGGCGAGCAGCGGCCGAGCCAGGTTGCGCATCGGCTGAAAGCTATCGAGGGAGCCTCAAGGGAACCTTTGTCGCCCCCGATCCTCCACCAGCCGATCGTCGTGGTGGCGGGGATAGCCGATCTGCGGCCACCGTCTAGAATCCTCCTGAGCGACGGCTTCACCGAGGGCCGGCCCGCCCGGATAGCTCAGTTGGTAGAGCACTTCCATGGTAAGGAAGGGGTCACGAGTTCGAGTCTCGTTCCGGGCTTCACCGAAGTCGCTGCAAATCGGCTGGTTCTTCGGGCGATTCGGCGGCCGTTCGAGCCCTCTCGAATCCCGCCTATCTGCCACTAGTGGCAGATAGCGCCGCGATTGCCCGCGATTGGTGGCGATTGCCCTCGATTTACGGGTTCCACCGAGCTAGGGTCGCGACCGGAAACGAAAAGCGCCCCGGCGGCGGTTGCAACACCCCGGGGCCGGCACAGGAGGTTGAGCTCCCATGCAAAGCAAGGGTAAAGGCGGAGAGAGGCTACGGCCCGGTCAGCTCGACGGCCTCGTACTCCACTACATGAAAAAGCACAAGTCGAAGCTGCCGCTCAGCCCGAGCGCCGTCGCCCGCGGGATCAAGCGCTCCTCGGGCGCGGTCGGCAACTGCCCCGACCGGCTCGCGCAGGCCGAGGAGGTGCGGCTGGTCGAAAAGAAGCCGCGCCGCTACGGCCTCGCCGGGGACGGGAAGTAACGAGTAACTAAAAGAAAAGCGGCCCCCGGCGGCGGGCTAACGCCGGCCGAGGGCCTGACCACAAGGAGGCAGAGCTCCTCATGGCTGACGAGAAATCTACGTGCCCCGGCGCCGCCGGGCTCCTGACCACCCACGACGAAAACGAGCTCGATCAGCAGGCGCTGTTCTTCTGGGTGCTCGAATTCCACCCCGCGGTCACCTACACTCGCCGCGAGCTGCTGCTCGAGCTGAGCGGCGGCGGCGCGCCCGGCTACCTTCGCTCCGACGCCGGCGAGCGGGCGCTCCGCGAGCTCGTCGGCGCGGGGCTGCTCCACCCGATCGGCGACGACGAGATGGTCCGGCCGACGCGCGCGGCGATCCGCTACTTCGAGCTCACCGACGGGGGTTTCTGATGGCGCGCGACTCGAATCAGTGCGACAGCACGGGTCTGAAGGTCTCGACCCTGCGGATGCCCGGCCCGATGGCAAGGAGACTCGGCGCCGTCGCCCGCGCCGACGGCCTCCCGGTCTCCGAGGTCCTGCGCGTCGCGATCGAGGAACACGTTGCTATCCGCTTCTCGGACGAGGGGTTCAGAGAGCGCTTGCGGGCGGTGCAGGAGGAAGATCGCGACGTTCTCAGAGAACCCGGGATCGAGGGCTGAGCGATGGGGAAGAAGAAAGGGCCTCAGGCAACCGAAGCGGGTCGCGCGTTCGGCCGGAACCTGGCCAGGCTTCGTGGGCGCGCCGGCCTCTCCCAGGAAGGCACCGCCGACCGCGCCGGCCTGCACCGCACCCACGTCGCGATGATCGAGGCAGGGCAGCGCCTGCCGCGCCTGGACACGATCGTCAAGCTCGGCGGCGCGCTCAGGGTAGAGCCGTGCGAGCTGCTGGCGGGGATGACGTGGAAGCTCGCGGAGCCGAAGGAGGGACCGAAATGAGCGGTCTCGGGCAGGAAGACAAGTGGGTCGGGAAAGAGTGGACGCCGGCGGAGCGCTTCGCGGCGAACGTGGTGTGGTTCCGCCTCAAGGCCGGCCTGACCCAGCAGGAGCTGGCCGACCGGGTGGGGATGAACCGCACCGCCCTCAGCGCGCTCGAGCGGGGGCTCCGGCTTCCTCGGCTCGACACGATCCTGAAGCTGGTAGCAGGGCTGGGAGCCGAGAACTGCGACCTCGTCGCCTGGATGTGGTGGGACCCGCCCGGCCATGAAAGCTACGAGACCCCGCCCGGGGTCGCGGACATCGGCGGCTATGAAGTCTGGGACTTCGACGTGTCGCCGCGCCTCCGGGTCTCGCCTGTCGGCTACGAGACCAGAGAGCGTTTCAGGGACAGGCTCAGGCAGATGGACGAGGAGGATCCCGTCCCCGAACTGCTGCGGGACGACGCCCCGAGCGCCGCTCTCCGCCCAAGGCCGGACGCGGCCTGGGTGGCGCGCACCCCGCAGGCGCTCAGGTCCCTTCGCGAGGAGCGGGGGCTGAGCCGCGAGCAGCTCGCCGAACGGGCGCGTACCACCGCCGCCTTCATCGGGAAGCTCGAGGAAGGAGAGGTCCCCGATCCGGGGCTTCAGACCCTCACCGAAATCTGCCGCGCCCTCGACGGGGAGGGGTCCGGGCTCTCCGCGCAGATCGAGCCGGTGCGGGCCGAGCGCAGGGCTGCCGTTCAGAAGGTGCCGGACGAGCCGGCCGAGCGGGACGCCCGCGCCGCCGAGGAGTAGCGCCGGTGTCTCCACGATCCTTCAAGCGGGATTCCTCGCTCCTCCTGCTGGGGAAGACGGTCAAGGCGCTGCGCGCGGAGGCAGGCATGACCCAGAAGGAGCTCGCAGCTCGCTCCGGCATCGACTCCACCTACGTCAGCAAAATCGAGCGGGGCGCTGCCAACCTGACCTGGGTCGCTCTCGGCAGGCTTTCCGCGGGATTCGGGATGCCGAGGTCTGCTCTGGTCAGGCGGGTGGAGGACGTGGAGAGAGGGACGTGAAGGGCCTTGCAACGGCTCGTCGGGCTGAGCCGTCCGCATATCAGCGTCCTGGAGCGCGGGCTAGACCTCCCGCGCCTCGACACGATCCTCGGGCTCGCCGCCGCCACGGACGTCCAGGCCTGCGTCCTGCCGGCGGGATGGAATGGCAGCCGGGCCGACATGTCGACGGTGAATTCCACGTCGGGCATCCCGCGGCGAGCCTGCGCATGCGCGTGCAGATGGTCGGCGATATGACGAAGGTCATGACCGTGCGCATCGACGACGACCTGAAGCATGAGGTGTACGCGGTCGCTCGCACCGACGAAGTTTCAGCCTCGGCCAGACCTCGCTTTCGATCGTAACCGGATAGGTGCCAAGAGCCCCACGCGGCTGGCGCAGGAGGAGGCCAGAATAAGCCAGCCGGCTTCAATGAGGGTCTCCCTTTGATTCGCCCTCTGTCGCCCGCCGGTCGGAGGCGACAGAGGACGCGTGGGATATTGATCAGACCGTCTTTGATTGCATCTCCATCCCGTTCTAACCGGAGGTTTCGCCCCGGCCCAGGGCTGGGCCGGGGCGGTGGCCTGTTCTATCCGGACTTTGAGATCGAGAGGCACGGCGCTGCTTGCGTGGTGGTTCTCATCGTCATTCCGCTCACCCCCTTTCCGGTTCATTTTTGGAAGCGGTTCAAGCTAAACGACAAACTCCCCTGTTTGCCACGGGAAATCTGATAAGTATTAGGCTCTAGTGCGTTCTAAGAAGTTCGGATGACGAGCTCAGCGAAAGTACGCGGCAACCCGCGGCCGCACAGCCCACTTGATCGCTTAGCGGTCGTTTTTGCTGATCCCGTTCGACTCACGATTGTCTCGGAGCTCTTCCTGCGGGAAATGAGCCCATCGGCATTTGCCAAGACATACAGGGTCGGCAGCCCGAGCCGCGTCGCTCGGCACTTCAGCCGTCTGGAGGAATACGCGTGGCTCCGCTTCGTTCGCATCCAGCCGTCGGGAGGCCGAGGGAGGCCGGAGAAGCTATATCGAGCCGCCCAGCTAGCAATTTTCGACGAGGAGACGTGGGCTCTGCTTCCACCGTCTATGCGAGAAGAGTTCAGCGGGCGGATCTTCCAGCAATTCGGGGAGCGGGTGGCTGAGGCGCTCGAGGCGGGAACTTTTGATGCTCGCCCCGATCGTCACTTCACTTGGGAGCCGTTGGTCTTAGACGAGTCGGGCCGAGCGACGGTTCTTCGAGTGCTCAACGAGCTATTCCGCGCGGTGCTTGAGGAGCAGGCTGACGCTCGGATTCGAACGCATTATTCCCAAGAGCCTCCTATCCATGCCACCGCCGGGTTAGGCGCATTCGACTCGCCCATCGGGAGACGAAGAGCCTCTGAGCTATTGCCTCCGGCTCCTGCCCCGCCGTCCCCGATGACCCTTGAAAAAAACTTTACCGTCCGCTTTGCCAGGGTATTCAACAGTGAGGTCAACCTAAAAATAATGACGGAGCTTTCTCTCCGAGCAATGAGCGCCTCGCAGTTCGCCGAAGAGTTTGGATTCCCCTATACGGATATATGTTGGCGATTCAACTTGCTGCGAGAGCTGGGTTGGATTGAGTTGGTCAAGGAGATGTCAGGCGGTGACCGCCGCGGCGGAACGGAGGGTTTCTACCGCGCGACGAGCCCCGTTATCGCCGATACCCTCTGTTGGTCGCAGATGTCCCGTGACGAACAGACCGAGGGAAGCTGGCGAATCTTTACCCAGCTAGCGGAGCAGGTTCAGGAAGCGTTCAAAGCGAGGACCTTCGACGCACGGCCAGACCGGCATCTCACCTGGATCCATCTCGAGCTCGATCAGTTGGGTTGGGAAAAAGTGATCGCGGCCGCGCGTCAATGCTTCGAGGATGTCCGCCAAGAGCAGCAGAACGCAAAGTTAAGGCTGGGGGCATCTGTTGCCGAGCCGGCTCTGCTGGTTGCATACATTGCGGCCTTCGAGTCTCCTCCGCCAGGGGCGTTGCCATCAGTTTGATTTTTTTCCCAAGATTTTTTTGATCTGAGCACTGCAGCGACCTACAGTGTCGCGATCGTGCTGACTATCCAGCATTACAAATCCGTTCCGCCATCCCACCACGGCACGAGTCCTTCATCGAGCACAGCCCTGCCGCGCGTTGAACCGAGCACATGGGTAAGCGGCGAAATCCAGCGAGGAGAGGTACCCGGGGCTGAACCCCCTCCCTTCCTGGGGTGGTCTTGGGTCCCGCCTGACGGTCCCTATTTCCTCCGTTTGACTGCGCGAAAGGTTCGCTCCCAAATAGAGCGGGCTTGCATACAGCCTCAGTGGTCGAGCGTAATCGAAGATGGCACGCAAGAGACGAAAAGCTATTAAGCGGGGCAAGGTCCGTCGCGACATCGCACCCGCGGAGGCCCTTCTAAAGGCGCTCAACCACCCTGTGCGGGCTCAGGCGTTGACCATCCTCACCCACCGGATCGCCAGTCCGCGGGAAATTGCCGACCAGCTCGAGCAGCCGATCGGCATCGTCAGCTACCACGTCCGGGTACTTGCGGAACTAGGGCTCGCCGAAATCGTCGAGGAACAACCTGTGCGTGGTGCGGTGGAGCACTTCTTCGAAGCAGTCCCGCCCGATCGCCATGACGGCGGCTTCGTCCGAACCCCCTTGCGGATGGACAAGGTCGGCTGGGCCGAGGTGCAAAGGATTCAGGAACGGGCACGTAAGGAAGTCCTCGAAGAGCAGGCGGCGGCAAGGCACCGTATCAACGGGTCGCAAACTGCTGCTACCGAAGGCCTTTTCGGTCAGCTTCTCCTCGAAGTTCCTCCGGAGGAGTCGGGCGACGCCCGGTAGGGCGCCCTCCCGTCTACAGGTATGGAGATCCAGCCGGTCGGCAAGCAGACTCCTGCCCGTGGGCTGTCGCCGGCGCCGGTCGTCCTTGAGCCGCGGGAACGCGATGCCGTCGTGTCCCACCTCCGGGCCGTCCTCGGCCGGTTAGGCGACCTGGAGAACGCCATCGACCGGGGAGACGAGGAGGAGTGCTATCGCACCGGCCGGGATCTCCTCGACGCCTTGCAGCTCATCATCGAGGGTGGACTGGGGTGGCGCGAGCGAACGGTGGACCCGACCCCTCTCACGCTTCCGCACGAGCGCCTGCGCTCGATTATTACCCGTCTTGAGAACGGGGCTCGGTCGGCGCTGGAGGGAAAACGTCCCGAGCACGAGGCGGGGCGGGAGGAATGGGAGGAGATCACGGCGGTTAATGAGGTGTTCGCCTCGGTGCTGCAGAAGACCCGGTAAGCCGCGGCCATCCCGCCCTCATGCTCCCGCTCCCGCCCTTGTCGAAGTAATGGACTGCCGGCTCCTCCCGAGGATCAGGAAAGCAGCCAAGGCCCGCTTCGGCGGCGACTCGGCGGTGCGGCGGTTCCGGAGGTCTCCTGGATCAGATGCGCACGGCTATGTCTTGATCGAGCAGGCCGGGACCTTCCTCACCGCGCTTTGGCGGGTAAAGCACGACGGCGGGATCGCGTTCTATAACGACAGAGAGGGAGACCGACGGACAGCGATTCAGGATTACCGCGATGAGGATGATGATGCCCGGCCGGTGATCGGGCATGGGAGGCGCTTCTTTCCGGTCGCATGGAGCAAGGCGGCGGATGAAGGGCTGATCTCCGAGGGGGAGTTCATCCGGGAGCTGACCCGTCATTCCCGCGCGGAGAACCGGCGGACGATCCCCGGCATCCCCTGGCGCGAGGACAAAGACGCGCCGGGGACCCCGCCGCAAGGCTGCGGAACCGACACCCGTGCCCCGTAGGCCTCCTCTGCGACGCCGGCTGCGGAAGCCGACGCTCTACACCTTCGGCGAGCCCGAGCTTTCAGCCCTGGACGATCGCACAGCGCACATCCTGCGCATGCGGTCGGGAATGTGGGACGGCCGGCTTGAGAACTCGCCATGTGAGCGCCAGCAGCTGCGGCTCTTGAGGCCGAGCGGCGAGGAGATCGCCGGCATCAAGGGGATACTGACCGGACCCTCCTGGGTGGCGGCAAAAGGCGAGAAGGTTGTAGAGCTGTTTGTCGGCCAGGGCGGGCTGTCGGCAAGGGTGAAGATCCCGCTTGACCCGCAGACGCGCTGCACCATCAGTCCGGACGGGATCTTGACGGGGACCCTCCCGGGCGGCGCGACCTGGATCGCGGCGCCGCTCGAAAGCGGGGAACCGTGATCGCCGTCGCCATCCTCGCCGGGTTGCAGATGCTCCTCTGCGGAGGGGAGCCCCTGCCTCCAGTCCGCTGGTTGGTGATCGAACTCGACCGAGAAAATCCCGCCTCCGCTGTCGAGGCGGCATTTCCGCCGCCTGGTCTTCGGAGTCGTTCTCGGCCTTGTCCTTGCGAGGCTCGGGACGTGAAGGGCGTCGTGGTCGGTGACTGGTCCTCTGCGGCGCCCTTCACGTCTCCGTCCTGTGCGGCGATACCTATATGAGCGGTGCTCAAGGCGGAGACCTTGGTTCTTTCCCCGGGTGGGAGCAGTTCGTTCCGCAGCTCGTCCACCCGCTGAAGGTGGCAATTGTGGAAGCGCTTCTCTTTGTCGGAGAACCTATGTCACCGGTTCAGTTTGGGAAGCTCTTCGCAGGTGCAGGCGAGGGTTTCCGCGAGTCAAACGTCCGCTACCACCTCGATCACCTGGCGGAGATCGGTGTCCTCGCGGCCGTCCCCGGTTCTCACCGGGGGAGTAGTCCTAGGGAGAAATTCTTCTACTTCGCCCCGGCCATTGAATGCCCGTAAGCGGCTCGTCACGAGGCCACATCTGGCACGTTGGATCGTCCCTCTATCTCAAAAATACTTTTCGTACTTTTAGGTATCCCAGGGCCGTGTCGTTCGTGTAGGGTCGTCGCGTCACCCACTCGGTACGCGCTCGGTATTGCGGGTTCCGGTCTCGGCACAACAACAGCGGGAGGAACCTTGCGCACCGAATTTAGGCTGAATCACTCGACTGCCGAGGAGGCGGAGGACCACCAAGCCCGAGGTCTCGGCACCGGAGGCAATCGTTTGTTCCTTCTCGGCCTAGCCATTTTCCTGCTGCTTTCCGTCTCGGTCACCGCGGCATTTGCGGATTCCGAAGCAGGCGCGGAAACCGCCGGCTCTGAAGCTTCCTCAATTCCACAGCCCGAAGGGCTGGCCGCAATCGAACGGATGTCGGAAAGCGGCCAGGCGACTGAAGTCGCGACGGCTACGGACCCGCAGGCAGCCGAAGAACTGCCGCACGTTGACCTGGATCGACCGCAAGCAGAAGAACTCCTGGGGTCAGTGTTTCCTTCGGCCTTAGAAGGTTCTGCGAAGGCGCTCGATGAACTTGAAGTCGAGGCCTTTCACTCCGACTACGTGGCGGTTGTCGCGCCGCCCGGTGGTTCAGGAAGTGCTTCCCCGGGCCTTCTTTCCTCGTCCCTTCCGTTGCTTGCCGAAAACGATGCCGGCGAAAAGGAACTTGTGGACCTCGATCTCGAATCGGTCGGTGACCGCCTACGGCCGGAAAACCCACTGGTAACGGTCAATATTCCGTCCGATCTTTCAAAAGGCATCGCTTTTCCCGAAAGCGAAATAACGATCACTGTGGCGAACGCCGAAACCGATCCGACGGCAACTGAGCCGACGCAATCAAGCGCCTTCTACCCCAACGTGCGTACGGATAGCGATATCGCGATCAGCCCGACCCCTATGGGCATAGAGACTTTCACCCAACTTCGCTCAGCCGACTCTCCGCATCGGGAAGTGTTTGACCTGCGGCTCCCTAGCGGAAGCCGTCTGGAGGCGAATGGGTCCGGCGGCGCTAATGCGATCAACGGGGAGGGCGAAACGATACTGTCGGTACCCGCTCCCACGGCCCGCGACGCCAACGGAAACCAGGTCCCGGTCAGTCTCGATGTCGCCGGAAACACTTTGACGGCCACTGTCGAACCATCGGCCGACGCGGCTTTCCCGATCCTCTTGGACCCGATGTTCGAGACCTATAACTTCACCAATGTCCCCGGCGTGGGAAGTAGTGACTGGCAAGGGTCGAGCAATAAAGGCTTCGCCTATCGTTGGGGCTCCTGGCCAGGGAACGGGATGACGGTCGAAGCCCTCCCGGGCGCTCAGACGTCACCGGGAAGCCAAGCGCTCTTCTACTATCATGTGCCCCGTTTCTACAGCGACGCCGAACTGCCTACCACCTACATCAGGGAAATGCAGCTTTGGGGCTTGACCTACGGGATGCCCGATGAGTCCGGCCCCGCAAACACTCGCCCGGCGTACCCCTTCATGCAGCTGTCGCTGTGGGACCAGCGGCTCCAGCAGGTTGCAGCGATCGGCACCCGATTCGGCTACGAAGGAGCGTGGACCGACCCAACCCACGTCTTCGCTCTGAAGAACCCGAATGAAAACGAAGACGTAAAAAGCGGCGGTTTCGCGATTGCGACCTATGACTCGGTCAACCCTCCTTATCTGCGCTATGTGAACGTCCAGCAGGCGATGGTCGAATTGACCGATCCGGATTCGCCTGAATTCGGCAGCACCGGGAGTGTCTCTGAATGGGTCGGCTCTCAGCCCGGCTCTGCAATCAACTACACGGCGGGAGACCGCGGTCTCGGTGTCCAGAAGATACGCGTGGTCTACCCAGCGGCTTCCGGCGGCCAGGGCGAAACCGTGACCTCGATCAAGACTCCAGATGGATCGGCGGCTTGCTCGGGCGGAGCTTCTCTGCCTTGTCCGCGCTCCACGACTCAGGAAACTAACCCGATCTCCTACAACCCTGCACCCATGGCGCAGGGGGAAGACTGGGTGCATCTCTATGGCGTCGATCCAGTGGGTCACACCTCTAACTCAGAAACGGAAAGCCGTATAAAGGTCGACCGCACTTCGCCGGAACTGGGATTGTCCGGGACCCTTACCGAACAGGAATCGCTCGGGCCAAACAAAAGCAGCTATACCCTCTCCTATAGCGCGAACGACGGTGACGAAACCGCAGCATCGGCCCTAGTGCCTTTCGGCGCGGCCGGCACCGGCCCAGGGCAGCTCGAACGACCGGGCGGAGTCGCGATCGACGCCAGCGGCAACATCTGGACGGCTGACACCACCAACAACCGCATCTTGGAGTACAGCCCCGCGGGCAAAGTCATACGTGAAGTCAAATCGGCCGGCGGCGCTTTCACTCAGCTCAACGGTCCGCGGGGTATCGCGATCGCCCCCAACGGCACGGTGTGGGTCGCCGATTACGGGAACAAACGCCTGGTTGCCTTTAACTTTCAGGGCTCTTTCATCCGGGAAGTCAGCCAAATTCCCAACGGCTCAAGCAAAGAACTCGAAGGACCATATTCAGTTGCAGTGGCCGGCGACGGTTCGGTTTGGGTCAGCGACATCGTCGCGCACCGCCTGCGTCACTTCTCTGAAACCGGGACTTACCTCGGTACGGCCCCCAGTTCCACTCTAGCCTCGGTAGACGGCCTGGCGATCGACTCTTACGGCAACCTCTGGGCCACCGAGTACGAGTCGAACAAGGTCTACGAGTTCGACAGCACGGGCCACTTCAAGTTCAGCTTCGGCGGCGAAGGGACCGGCAACGGCCAGTTCAAAGGCATTCTCTACCTTGCTATTGCCCCCTCGGGGAACCTGTTCGCCGTGGATTCCTCGAACAACCGGATCCAGGAGTTCCGGCCTGACGGCACCTTCCTCCGGACCTTCGGGACCACCGGAGCTGCGAACAACCAGTTGAGCGAACCTCGCGGAGTGGCTGTGGCGCCGGGCAATGTCCTGATCGTCGGAGACGCCGGAAACCACCGTCTTGCCCGCTGGCAGCATGCCGACAAGCACGTTGAGTCAGGGGTAGCGAAAGTCGAAGTCAAAGTCGACGGCGTAGCGAAAAAGACCGAAAGCCCAGGGTGCTCGACCAAAGACTGCTCCTTGACGGGCACCTGGACGATGAGCGCCCAGTCCTACTCCTCCGGCAAACACACGATCGAAGTCCTCGCGACCGATGCTGTGGGCAACAAAAGCACCAACCCGCCCTTCACCGTTGAAACCCATGCAGCTCCGCCGACCTTGGCCTTGTCCGGCACTCTCACCGAACAGGCCACCCTCGGCAAGACCCGCCCCCGCTACGTCCTCCAGGCGGAAGCCTCGCCCAACGGCAAGACCGAAGGCGCGGGTCCTCCGACCTTCATCTCCGCCTTCGGCGCCACCGGCTCGGGCACCGGGCAGCTGAACGGCCCCCGCGGCGTCGCCTCCGACGGCAAAGGCCACGTCTGGGTCGTCGATCGCGCCAATAACCGGGTCGAGGAGTTCAACGAATCCGGCGAATACATCACCCAGTTCGGCACCGCCGGCTCGGGGAACGGCCAGTTCAACGGCCCCTGGGGCATCGTCGTCACCTCGGCCGGCAACCTCTGGGTCTCCGACACCGGCAACCAGCGCCTCGAGGAGTTCAACTCCAAAGGCGAATTCATGCAGAAGTTCGGCACCAAAGCCCCGGCCGGCTCGCAGGGGACCGAACTCCTCTCCCCCGAAGGGATTGCCGTGGCCCCTGGCGGCTTGATCTGGGTCGCCGACTGCACCGGCAACCGCATCGCCGAGTTCCGCGAAACCGTCTCCACCGAATCAGAACGCTTCGTCCGCAACGCCGGCGGCACCGCGGTCTCGCTGCCCAACGGCCTCGCCGTCGATGGCTCCGGCAACCTCTGGGCGACCGAAGAAGGAAACAACAAGCTGCTGGAGTTCAACTCCGAAGGGGCCTTCACCCGCGCGGTCGGCTCGATGGGGAGCGCCAACGGCCAATTCCTCTACCCGGCAGGCGTCGGCGTCGGCCCTCAGGGCTACGTCTACGTGGTCGATCTCGGCAACAACCGCGTCGAGGTCTTCAACGCCAAAGGCGAATATCTGAGCAAGTTCGGCACCACCGGCACCGCCAACGGCAACTTCTCCTCGCCGCGGGCGATCGCCTTCGGCGCGGGCGGGGCGATCTTCGTCACCGACAAGAACAACAACCGCGTACACAAGTGGGGCCCCCCGTGGGAAGGCCCGGCCACTTTCTCCTCGGTCTTCGGCACCGCCGGCTCAGGCGCCGGGCAGCTGAGCAGCCCGCGCGGGGTCGCCGCCGACGGCAAGGGCCACGTCTGGATAGTCGACGCGGTGAACAACCGCGTGGCGGAGTACAGCGAAGCCGGCAACTTCATCGAGGTTTTCGGCGCCAACGTCAACAAAACGAAAGTCGAAGCCGGCGGAACCGAAGCCGAAAAGAACCTCTGCACCGCAGCCTCGGGGAACACCTGTCAGCCCGGAACGGCCGGTACCGCCAACGGCCAGCTGAACGGCCCCTGGGGCGTAACGGTCACCGCTGCGGGCAACGTCTGGGTGGCCGATGCGGGCAACGCTCGCTTCGAGGAGTTCAACCCCAAAGGCGAATTCATGCAGAAGTTCGGGACGAGGGGGACGAGCTCCAAAGGCACCGAATTCCTCGAACCTGAAGGGATTGTTGCCGCCTCCGGCGGGATGCTCTGGGTCTCCGATTCCCTCGGCCACAGGGTGGCCGAGGTCCGCGAAACGGTCTTGAGTGAATCAGAACGCTTCGTCCGCAATGCGACCGGCGCGGGCCTGCTGAAGCCGATCGGCCTTTCACTCGATGCTTCCGGCGACGTCCTGGTCGCTGATGAAGAAGCCGACAAGGTCCTGCAGTTCAGCTCCGAAGGCATCTACCAGCAGTCGATCGGTTCGGGCGCGGGCTCGGGCGCCGGGCAGCTCTCGGGGCCGACCAGCGTCGCGGTTGCGCCGTCGGGGCGGATATATGCCCTCGACCGCGACAACAACCGGGTCGAGGTTTTCGGGCCCAAAGGCGAATACGTCACTGCCTTCGGGACCCTCGGGACCGGCAACGGGAACTTCTCCTCGCCGCGGGCCATTGCCTTCGGCTCGGGCGGCGCGATCTTCGTCACCGACAAGGGCAACAACCGCGTGCATAAGTGGATGCAGGCTGAAGCGCCGGACTCGATCTCCACCATCGAAGTTAAGGTCGACGGCAAAGTGGTGGGGGCGCCCGAAGCCTGCCTACGCGTCAACTGCACGTCCGCAAAACAGTGGACGCTCAACTCGCCTGAATACCTCGGGGCGCACTCCATCACGGTAACGGCCACTACCGCCGCAGGCTTCACGACGACGAAAACGCTCAGTGTCAACGAGCAGCGGGATGAAACCAAACCGACTATCCAGACTGGCGGCGAACTCGCAAATGCCCCCGAAGGATGGGTCGAACAGGAAAGCTACGGCTTTCTCGCAACCGGAGCCGACCCAGGAGGCTCCGGAGTGACGTCCTTGGTCTTCAAGATCGACGGAAGTCCTGTGCTCTCAAACACCCAAGGCTGCTCAGACGGAGGGTGTGAAGCATCCATCGCAAAAGGAATCAACATGGCTCCATACGCGGGAGGCGCACACAACGCCGAAGTGGTCGCAACGGATGGCGCCGGAAACAGCTCCACGGAACGCTGGACGATCAACGTCGATCCCGAAGGGCACATCTCGACCCAGGAAGCAACTGACACGCTGGAAGCCGTAGAAACGACGACTGACGCGAATCTCGTAGGCCCTAGCGAAGAAGAAGAATTAGAAGGGACTGCGGAAGGTCTCAGGTTTCGCCCGATAGAAGGTGAAGGCTACGTAGTTGAAGGTGGCGCTGCTCCTGCGACTGTTTCCGCTGACCCAGCAGGCGGTGTTTCAGTGGAAATACCTACCGAAGACGCCTTCGAAAGTGTTTGCGAAAGCAAATTGGGAGGCGAAGTTACCGGTGCTGAAGAAGAAGCACTATCAGAAAACCCTAGCTGCACTCCTATTGCTGAAGGAGAAACCCCTGATCTTGCGCCGATTACGATCAGCCCGAGTACCACCTCTGAACAAGCCTCGGTGGTAGTCGCCGACAGTGAAGCAGCAACTGTAGCTGTCAACCAGGAGCAAAACGTGGATCTCCTCACCCGTCCGCTCTACGACGGAACTATGACGTTCGCGGCAATACGAGATTCGAGTGGACCCACTCAGTATTCTTGGGTTATGGAACTCGAAGAAGAACAGGAACTAGAGTTGATCGATCCTCAGCACGCAAGGGTTGTCTACCCAGAAGGACATACGGCGTTTTCTATTACGGTGGTCCCGGCACGCGATGCCATTGGGTCGGCGGTGCCCACCTCGCTTGCTGTTGCAGGCGATGTGCTGACGCTGACGGTGGATCATCGCCGCGAAAGCCCTACGGGTGGGGCATACGTCTATCCAGTTGTTGCTGGAACTGGATGGGAGGGGGGCTTTGAGGTGTACCACGTCGAAATGCCACCCCCGACCGAACAGGAACCTTCCAGAGAAGAAGAAGTCTCCATCGCTGAAGCTGGGAGCATTGCCATCGCGGCATATGGTCCACCTGAAAAAGCTCGTCCAGGTGCACCAGGGTGGGACTACGAGCCTCGATCTCAAGAACCCTACGAACGACGTTACAAATTTACGTATTGCTGGCCCAAGCATATCCCCGGCGATCCCCTCCCTCCCGGAAAGTTCGATTCCGGCATAGGTCCAGAGGGTGACGAGAGGGCCAATATCACTCCAATGGCTTCTGAATGTCACCGGGAGGACTACCACGGGATCCACTGGGGTGTCACTGTCCACGGACACTACGAATACAAGACCCATAACTGGGTTAATGTCCAACAAGCCGATTGTGACCACTGGGGGGAAGAACAGCCGACCACTCTGAACTGCAAGCTTCTGCCGACGGGCCGCACCAGCGGACCAGCTAATGTTCTTGGCGAGTACAGATTTCACGAGGCCAAAGGCGACTGGGGCTGGGATGAGAAGCCAACCTGTCTAGTGTTTGGTGGCGAAATCTATCCGCGTGAAGCCCCTGAACAACCGAAGCCTTACGAACGACCGCTCGTCTGGCTTCCTAAGGCTCTCACGGACCATAACGAGAAGTGCAATTGGGAAGCCTACGAGCGTGAAGCGATTCGATAGATCGGAGATCAATGGTCGCCATCGTCTACACTGAAATCCACGATGATCGCTAATCGACCCCGAAGGGGCGTTCCGCTGTTTGCGGTTACGCTAACTGCGCTCATGGTTCCGTTTGCCTCGGGAGCAGGCGGCGTCGTTAGTATTGGCAAAGGTCGTGAGGGATCGCGAGTGTGGAACGTGTCGGTGGTCCCTGATGGCCGTCGGCGGGGAATATGCCTACAGGTCGAAGTTAGTAACAGGAATGGTCGGGCGGGTGGAATCGCCGACGGCTCCTGCGCTGCCCCGGCGCGGACCCGTGGACTTCTGCGATCGGTTGCTATTCGATCCAAGGATGGCACGCCGAAGCTCACCATTCTTGGTTCGGCTTTCAATCGTGCCGTCGCTTCCGTTGAAGTAATGGGACTTAATGGGCGATCAAGAACTCTTGCCTTGCACCTGGGGCCAGCTCACCATGAGCAGGTATCCCGATTTAAGTACGCCTCCTTTGCAATCGGCGGACCGTGGTGTATTGGGGAACTGGTCACCCGCGACCGGAGCGGCGCCCCACTTTGGACGGTGATGGCGAACGATATCCTTCCCTACGCCCCCTCGCGATTTTGTAATTAAGTGCGGCTAGGTCGCCGCTTCCTAGTTGATCTGATCATGTTCGCGATTGAGGGATGTCGGCCTTTTCGATCCCCGGGATTGTCCCTAGGTGGTTAGAAATGCCACGTTTTGCAAGTCTTTACCTCGATGCGTAGCTGGACATGATGACCGAGGACGCCAAGTTCGCCCTCGGGTTCTAGGGGGTTTAGAGCCCGTTTCGGGGAGCGTTCGGCTGCCTTTCGCTATGCCACCAGGATGCGGTGAACCACGCGTAGAACTCAAGCGCCGGCAGTCCGATGAAGACAGCCAAGCCGAAGAAGTCGAAGACATTCATCCAACTGGAGCCTAGCCTGGCGCGTGGGTGACCGTGAAGGACTCGGTGCCGTGCTGGCAGTGCAGGCGATCAAGCGAGTGGGCCGGCGACCTGCCAGACCGTGGAAGCAGGGATGCTGGCAAGGCGGACAGCAAATATGATCACGCTTGAGAAAAAGGCAACTGTGGTCGGCTCCATGTGTTTAGGATTGACTGCTGGTCCGTTGTGCAGCGAGAAATTCATGATGGTCTCTTTGGTCTCGCTCTAGGAGCCTTTCTTTTATTTAAGCATCACGAGCCTGCCAGCGAAAATTCGGCGGAGGCAAGACCGTGTCGTTGGCGAAGTATCCGGTCGTGAGCGCTTCGCCACCCAGAACCAGAACGGCGCGTGACCAACACCTTCCAGCTCGGAGGAGGATCTTGTCGGAATCGAACGGCTTTCGGAAGAGCGCGAGGGAGTGAATCAGCAGAGGACTTTGTCCTACTTCCGTTCGCAGGTCGCGACCACAACGAAATCCTTTCGGGCGGCGCCTCCGAGATCGGAGTTCATCTGCACGTACCAGCCTCGCTTCTTTGGGACGGGACCGGATTCGACCATCCAAATGTGTTGGCCGTCGCTGCCCGGAGGGTTCAGCTCGCGGACGCCGCCCGAGATCACTCGTTCGCCTCGCTTGCAGATGGCGTGGCCGGTCGCAAAGAAGAACGAGCCGTCACTAGGCGTCCCGTCGCGGTCGAAGATCTTGCCCAACCGGAGCGTTAGCTTGCCCCTTCCACCGGCTCGGTCGGCAGTGTTCGAGCTGCCGTTGGAGAAGGCGAACGCGCTTCCCCCGAGAGCGATGAAGAGCGCCACCAGGGCGACCGCCATTGCAGGGGAGGGATGGGGAATTCTGAGCTTCATCTTGGGACCTCCTAGTCGGGGGCTCTATCGCGATTTCTTCGTTTGCCTGGGGGGCGCGGGCTTACCCGTATGTATCGGTTTACCGAGCGTCCGGGACGGTACGGATAGCCGCCCTTTTCTTGGTTGGGCACGTTGACCCAGAAGACAAACCGGGACGCGTGAGGGATCGGGGAGAAGGCGTAGTGGGCGCGGAAGTGGCAGAGCGCATCGGTCGTCGCCTGGCGAACGATGAATCGACGTCTCGCTCCAGGCACCGTCCCGCTGACGTAGACGGTCCGGCCGGCGCAGCTCGGCCCGGGCAGTTCGCCGGAGAAGTAGACCTTCTTGTGGATTGGCGTCCGGTGGGTGCTGAGGTGGAGGGTCGAGCGGGAACGGATATGGAGCGCGAGGTCGGTCGAGGTCTCGAAGGCGCCGGAGCGGTAGCCGACCCGGAAGATCCGCGAGGGGCCGCGGTTGGTCTTGTAGGACCAGCCGCCGTTCTGGTTCGTGGTCGTGGTGGCGACGAGATGGAACGGCCGCCCTTCGAGATCGGTGTGCGCCTGGATACAGAGCTGAGCCCCGGCGACCGGCTGGCCGCCCGAGTCGACCAGCCGCCCGCGGATCAGGGCTTTGCGGTGGAAGGAGAGGGTCCGTTTGCTCAGCTTGTTGCCGGCGAAGCCCGCGGTGATCGTCTCGCCGCCGGCGACGCTCGAGCCGGGGCAGAGGTTGTTGACTAGGACTTCGTGGGAAGCGCAGGCGCTGTTCGGCGCCCCGGTCTGGGCGTAGTCGGAGGCGCAGACGTTGACGGTGTTGATGCCTTCCTTGAAGGGGGGCTGTGCAGTATCAAGGGTGTAGGTCTTGCTGAAGCTCAGCGGGCACGGAACCATCCGCGAGGTCAGCGCTCCTGGTAGAGGGTTACAGTTGCCGGAAAGGTCGTCTCCTGCTGCGTCCTGCCCGTTGACGCTGATCTGGATCGACTGCAGGCCCGCGCCTTGGTCTGCCGCTGCGACTTCGACGGTCTGAGGCCCTCGCAGTTCGGCGCCGGATAGGAGTGAGCCGCCGGCCTGCAGGGTGGGCTGCGAGACGTCGGTGAGTGCGATTCGGATCTGCTTCGCAGAAGCCAGGGCGCCCGAGGCCTGGCCGACGCAGCGGCTGCCTTCGTTGGGCTGGGTGCACTCGAGGCGGATCACGAGGTAGCGCCAGCTCCCCGCTGGGATCCCGGTTTCGTGGCCCTGGTTGTCGTTCTGGGTGGCGAATGCAGTCCCTTCGCCCGAGTCCGGCGATACAGCGAGGTAGCCGTGTTGCCCGTCTTCGGTTGCCAGGCGGTAGAAGACCGAGCCACCGACGATGTAGGTGCCTGGAGGGGCCGTGAAGACCCAGGCGCCGTAGGCGCCTTGGGCGGTGCCGGTTTCCCCGGCACCGAGTGAGTGCTGGATCTCTAGGCCCGCTGCGCCCTGGCTGCAGTCGATCCTCGGTTTGTAGTGGCTGGTCGAGTAGGTGTAGCCGGCGTCTGGCGCAGCAGGGTTGAGGCCCGGTGAGCACTCGGCGACGACGTAGTCTCCAGCCCTTCCATCGGGGGCGATTGCGCAGAGAAGCACCGCGGAGACGAGAAGTGCCAGCAGCGTTCTCGTCGGAGTTGACAGGATCAACTTGTTCCTCCTATGGCCCGAACTGTTCGTTCGCGATCCGGGTCGGCGAAGACCCCGAAGACGAGGAGGTGCTCGTTTCGGGGGCGGGTTCGGGCGCCGGGGCTTCTTCCGCCACGGCTCCCTCCAACTGCTGGCTGCGGACGGCTTCCGTGGCTTCATGTTCGCGCTGCTCGGCTCTCGACGCCGAGGAGGTCGACGTCTGCGACTGCGAGCCGCGCTGCTTCGACCGGGTCCGGGCGGGAGCCGATTCTGGCGCTGGTATTGGCGCGGCCACCACGAGGCGCTCAGGTCGCGGCGACTTCTTCGCCTCCTTGTGGTGACGGGCGCGGTGGGCCTGCGCCGGATGGTGGTCGCCGCCCTGTCCGACCCCGGCCAGCTCGGCCCCGCCGACCGCGAGTACGCAGGCGGCGACGCAGGTTCCGACCACCCGGCCCGGCCCACTGCTCGCGAGTGCGGTCAGCTTTTCGCCGCCGCCTCCGCTTCCGAACCGAGTGGCGAGGTCGCGGGCTCGGCCCGCCGCCCAGGCCGCCGCGTCCTGGGCGCTGTGGACGATCCCGACGACCTGCTCGAGCGGACCGCGTGAGAGCGCTACATCCGCGCCCCGAAGGGACACCCACAGCACCACCCCGAGCTCGATAGCGAGCCGCGAGTCGGGCTCCGGCGCCGGCACGCCGAGCAGATCGCCCAGCTTCCTCTTGGCCCTTTCGAGCCGGCGGCGATAGGTGGTTTCGCCGCAGAAGAGCGCTTTCGCGCTCGCCTCGGCGCTCTTCTCCTCGAAGTAGTGGAGCCGCAGCACCTGCTGGTCTTCGGGAGAGAGGTGGGAGACCGCCTCGCGCAGCTCCTCGGCCTGCAGGCGGTCGATCGCCACCTCGTCGGTCGGCGGTTCTGCGACGCCACCGCTGTCGATCAAAGCGTCGACCACGGCGCCGTCTGCGTGGCGGGCCTCGCGGCGCAGCTCGTCAATCGCCCGGCAGAAGCCGGCCTGCACGACGAACCCCGCGGGATTCTCGACCACCTCCCCGCGGTCGAGCACGCGGAGGTATTCCACGAGGCCCTTCTGCAGCGCGTCCTCGAGCGAGCGCTCGATGAAGGCGTCGGAGAGGTCGTATGCCTGCAGCCTGTGGCGAAGCGAGCGCTCGATCTCCTCGAGCGCCCCCGGCTTCAGCGAACGGTCGGCCTGCCTGACTTCCATAGGCGAACTCCCGGCATCTTCTATACCCCGGTTTTTCAATCGGACGCTCCCGAACAGACGGATCTCCGAGCTTGCACGCGCATGGCCATCACCTCCCTGTCGAACGAGCCGGAGAAATCCGCCACTTTTTTCACAAGTCGGCGGAGCGGGCCGCCCGGGCGCGACAGGGAGGCATGAATGCAAAAAGCGAACAGAACCCGTCTGCCGGACCTACCCGCAAGCGCGAGCCGCTGCCGAGGGACGTCGTCGGTCTCACCGCACAACGTCTCCGGGTATTAGCCGATCCGACCAGGATCGCCCTGCTCGATGCCCTGAACGCCGGCGAGGCCGGCGTTCAGGAGCTGGCCGACGTCGTCGGCCTCCCACACCAGGACGCCTCGCACCACCTGGCCGTATTGCACCAGGCTGGTGTCCTTGTCCGGAGGCGGCGGGGGAGGATGACCCTCTACGCCGTCACCGACTGGAGCGCCTGGTGGCTGATCGAGCAGATCGCGCGCTGGGTTGAGTCCTGCCAAGACGAACAGGGCGCCTCGGCGCCTACCGAATAGCGCAGCTCAGAGGGCGGGAGGCCGGGTTGCCTCCCGCGCTCTCGCTGTCTCATAGGTGCGGAGAGACTGGCTCTGCCGGTCCCGTATTCCCCTGCCTGAAAACCACACCCTCACCGTTACCTCAGGCGGCGCCTTAGCACAAAAACCCGCGTATCTGCGTACGCGCGTACGCGCGTACGCGCGTTTGTAGATCTTTCACCTGAGCGGCAGTACCCCTACCTCACCAACGCAAAAAACACACCCCGCGGCGGACGGCCGGCAGGGGAGCCAAGGAGGCGAATGCAAGGTGAGGCAAGAGGTAAGCAACAAAGTCAGGTCATCCAGCTCAAGCGTCAGGTCGCTGCTGCGGGGGACCGGACGGGTCGCGATCTGGACCGTGCTCGGCCTCCTGCTGATCCGCGGGATCGTGGCCGAACCGACCGCGATGCCGCCGGCAGCGGCCGAGCCCTCGGCCGTGGTCGATCCGGCGACCAGCGCCTTCGCGGTGCGCTTCGCCCGCACCTATATCGCAGACCCGAGCGGGGCTGCGCTTGAGCCGTTTCTGGCCGAAGGCGCCAGGATCGGCGCCGGAACCCCGCCGCAGGAAGCAGCGGGAGATGTCGCCCAGGCGGAGGTCAGCGGCGTCGAAGACCTCGGCGGCGGTCGCGCGGTCCTGACCGTCGCCTGCGAACTCCGCGACGCGCGCACCCTCTATCTCGCCGTCCCGATCGTCCGCTCAGGGGCGGGCGAGGTGGCGGCGCTGGGGGCGCCCTCCATAGTCGCGGCGCCCGGCGCGGCCGGGGCTGACTCGAACGAGCAGCCCCAGGCCGTCGCCGGCCCCGATGCCGGCGCGATCGAAGGGCTGCTCGCGAAGTTCCTGCCCACCTACCTGGCGGCCGGCAACCCAGGATCGCTGTCTTATCTCCTGACGCCGGGCGCGGCCGTCCAGCCGCTCGGTGGCGCGGTCGAGTTCCAGGCGGTCACCGGGGTCAGCCAGCTCGGCTCCGGTGAAGGCCCAACCCGGTCGGTCCTCGCCGCAGCCCGGGTCAGCGACCCGGCGAGCGGCGCGGTCTACCCGGTCGCCTACCGGCTGGAGCTGGTCAGGCGCGGCGGGCGCTGGTACGTCGAAGCTGTCGAGGGGGCGGGAGCGTGAGCCGCCGGCTGCGTCTCGCCGCCTCCGCCGTCCTGGCCGCGATCGCCCTGATGCTGGCGCCGGCAGCGGCTCTGGCCGCCGGCAACGACGTCGGGCACAACCTCGGCTGGCTGCTGCGCCAGTACGCGGGTGAGGTCTACGGCGGCATCGTCGCGGTCGTCGGCCTCGTCTTCCTGGTCAACAGGAAGTTCACCGACCTGGCGATGTTCTTCCTCGCGGCGATCATGGTCGGCTGGCTCGTCTTCAGCCCCGATCAGGTCGCCAACGCGGCCAGGGTGATCGGCCAGCGGGTGCTGCCATGACCGGCGGCCGCGAGCCGATCCGCTCCTACCAGCGGATCTTCCGGCCGGAGCGCAGGATCTACCAGATCGAGGGACGGTCGCTGCCCGTCCCCGGCGGCATCCCCCTGCGCTGGCTCGGCTACGCGACCGCTGCCCTCCTCGCGGTGCTGGCGCTCGGCTCGGGGTCGGCGACGGTGGCGGTCCTTCTCGCTCTTGCCGCGGGGGCGGCCGGTCTTCTCGTCGGCGGCAGGGCGGGCGGTCTCGCCGCGGCGGCCGGCGCCTTCGCGGCCTTCTGGATCGCCGGCTTTCTGCTCAGCCTGCTCGACTGGCCCCTGCGGCTGGTCGTGGTCCCGATCGCGATCGCCACCCTGGCGACGCAGGCGACGCCCGACGGCCGCCGCGCCGACCGCTTCGCCCTCTCCTGGCTCGCGCTGCGCCTGGCGCCGCGGCGCAGGTCGCTGGGACGGGCGCTGCCGGGCGCCGGGACCCGGCAGCTCTGCGCCGGCGCCGGCCTGTGGGTCGCCCCCGACGAGCATCTTCCCGAGCTGCGCCGCTGCCGGATCCGGGGCGCGGCCACGGTCGCCTTCGCGCGGGCGCTCCGCGTGCGCCGGGGCGGGCTGCGCCGGCGGCGCCTGATCGCCCGGCCCGCCCGTGGTCGCCCGCGGCCGGGCGAGCTGGAGGCGAGGCGGATCGCAGTGGGTTCCGGGGAGCTGCTGGAGGTCCGCCCGTGAGTGGCTTCCCCCTCCGCTACGCGAGGCAGAACGTGCTGATCGGGACGGGCGGCGAGGCCGCCGCGCTCTACCGCGCCGAGCCCGTCTCCTACCCCTTCCTCCCGGCGAGCGGGAAGTGGGCGCTGCTGCACCGGTTAGAGCGCTTCGGCCACCTCGTCGGCGCCGACTTCTCGCTGTGGCGGGTGCAGCGCTCCTACCCGGCCGAACGCTACGCCGCCGGGCTCGCCGGGGGCGCCGACGAGCGCTACGCCGATCCCGCGGGCTGGCGGCGCTACCTCGCCGGCCACCAGGAGCGGCTCGCAGAGCTCGACTCCCACGTCCCCGAGATCTACGTCGCCGTCGCCCTGGCCGAGCCGGCGAAGGGGCACCTCCGCTCCTTCGACCGGGCACGGCGGCGGGTCGAGGAGATCGCCGGAGTCCGGGGGCCGCGGCCGATCCCGGGCGCTGAACTGCAAGCCCTGGCGAACGCCGAGGAGCGGTGCTTCCAGCGGCTGGGAGGGGTGGTCGGCCTGCGCCGGGCGACCACGGTCGAGCTGCAATGGCTGCTGCGGCGCGGGGGCTGCCGCGGCGTCGCCGAGCCGGAGCTGGAGCATGCCTGGGAGCCCGACGCGCTCGTGCTGGAGGGCGAGGGCCTCCTCAGCTACGAGCCGCTTGAACACGACCTCTGGCGGTGCGCGAACGCGCCGATGAGCGAGGACCCCGCCGAGCCGCCCTCTCTGGAGGTCGAGGCCGAAGAGGGCCGCTCCTTCCAGGCGATCCTCTGCGCGGGATCGCTCGCCGAGGAGGCCGGGTTCCCCGGCCCGGCCGAGCTGCTCTTCGCGCCCCTCGAGGACACCGGCTTCCCGGTCGACGCGGTCCTGCACGCCCGCTGGATCGGCAACCGCGAGGCGCTCGGGCAGGTGCGAAAGCGCATCCTCGACGTCGAGCACGCCTACCGCGAGCAGGCCGAAGGCGCAAGCGCGGGGCCGGGCTGGCAGGCAGAAGAAGACCGCGAGCTGGCCCGCGAGTACGAGGCGGTGCTGTCCTCCTCGGCGCACCCGCCGATGCTCCGCGCCTATCTCTCGCTCGCGGTCGGGGCGCCTGACCGCCCCGAGCTGGAGCGCCGGGTCGAGGCGCTGCGCGAGCGCTTCGGCGAGGTCGGCCTGCACCGCCCCCGCGGCCTGCAGCACCGCCTCTTCTTCGACCACATGCCGCGCACCGATGGCGGCTCGGTTCCCGACTACCGCCAGCAGATGACCGTCGAGCAGTTCGGCGCGATGGTCGCCACCGCGAGCGCCGAGGTCGGCTCGCAGAGCGGCCCATACATAGGGCACTCCCCCGGCGCGGCCGGGCGGCCTGTCCGCTACGACCCGACCGAGGCGCCGCGCACCGCCCGCCCCTCCGGCGTCCTGCTCGCCGGCACGCTCGGCTCCGGGAAGACGCTCGCCGGGCAGGCGATCGCCTACGGCGCCGAGCGCCGCGGCTCGCTGGTCGTCACCTTCGACCCGAAGCCCGACCACAACCTCGAGGCGGTCCCCGAGCTGGCGGGCAGGGTCGAGGTCCTGGAGCTATCGGGCGACCCGCGCCACCGCGGCAAGCTCGACCCGCTGCGGATCGGGCTGCCCGAGCTGCGCGAGGAGCTGGCCTCCAGCTACCTGCTGGAGCTGCTGCGCGACCCGCCGCCCGCCTGGGAGAACGCGATCGACCGCGCCGTCCGCGACGCGGTGCGGGCCGGCGAGGAGAGCCTTAACCAGGTCGTCGAGCGCCTGGCACTGAGCGCCAGCGACGCCGGCCGCGAGGTCGCCGAGGCGCTCGACGTTCTCTCTGATTTCGGTCTCGCCCGGCTCGGCTTCGCCGAGGAGGGGCCGGGGGAGCGCGAGGCCGCCGCGGCGCCTGAGACCTCGGTGATCACGATCCGCACGCCGGGGCTCTCGCTGCCCGATCCCGGCGCCTCCCGCGAGACCTACACCCGCGCCGAGCGCGTCTCCGTGGCGACGCTCGCTCTGGTCGCGGCAAAAGCTCTGCGCCTCGTCAGCACGAACCGCAATCGACACAAGATCGTGCTGCTGGACGAGGCGTGGTTTCTGCTGGCCTCCACCCAGGGCCGGCTGCTGCTGAACCGCCTGGTGCGGCTCGGCCGCTCGATGAACACGACGATCCTGCTGGCCACCCAGCGGCTCGCCGACCTCGGCGACCTCTCCGAGCTGGTCGGGGTCTACTTCCTCTTCGGCCAGGACTCAGGTCCCGAGGCCGAACGGGCGCTTGCGATGGTGGACCTCGACCCGGAGGACGCCGCCCTGCGCTCCCGCCTGACCGGATACCGCCAGGGCCTCTGCCTGATGCGCGACCTCGACGGGCGCGTCGGCGAGGTGCAGTTCGACCTCGTCTTCGGTGAGCTGCTGGCGGCTCTCGACAACACGCCGGGGGCGGGCGCGTGAAGCGAGGGGTCCGCCGGCTCGCCTGCGCGCTCGCCCTCGGCCTCGCCCTGGCGCTGCTCGCGCACCCGCACGCTTCTGCAAGCGACATCTGGGGGAACGTGGCACCCGCCTCGCCGCTCGGCAAAGGCGGCCTCTTCGGGCGCTACCCGCTCGACCACTACACCCTCGATGAGCACTTCACCGCGATCAGCGCCTCGCTGACCGGCGGCGTCGATGCGAGCGGGCTCCTGCCGATGCTCGCCTACTTCTTCGCCGGGCTGCTCTGGGTGGCGACGGGCTTCCTCGCCGACACGCTGATCACCCTCTTCAGCTTCGCCTTCAGCCTCGACCTCGTCAACGGCTCGGCGGCGACCGGGAACGCCGGAGCCCTCGGGCCGGTCTCGGCCGCCGTCCACTCCATATATACGAACGTCTTCGGCGGCCCCTGGCTCGTCCTCGCGATCACCGTCGTCGGGATCTGGGCGATGTGGAAGGCGCTGGTGCAGCGCCGCTACTCGGAGACCGCGGGGGCGCTCGGCCTCTCCCTGATCTATGTCGTTCTCGCGCTCTTCTTCGTCGCCCAGCCCGCGGCGACGATCGGTAGCGCGTCTGCGTGGACGAACCAGATGTCGGTCGCGTTCCTCTCGATCGCCGACCACGGCAGCCCGTCCGGTGGAGCGCAGGCAAAGGAAGGCGCCGCCGACCAGCTCTTCGAAACGCTCGTCTTCAAGCCCTGGGTCGTGCTCGAGTTCGGCGGCCTCGAACACTGCGTCCTCTCCGGCACCGGCAGCGAAGGCGAAGACCCGATCTCCGCGCCGGTGCGGCCGCTCTCCTCCAATCCGGCTCGCGACGCGCAACTCGCCCGCCGCCTCGCCTCCGGGACCGAGGTCACCGCCGACGGCAAGGTCTGCGTCGACAACGCCGACAAGTACGCCCGTCACTTCCTCCGGTTCGGCCTGGAAACCGACGAACGAAACGCCGAGTACGACGCGCTGAACCACGGCGACTCCTCAGAAGTCCCCGAAGCCGACACCGAACGGGCGGGTTACCGGCTCGGCGTCGCCGACAAGCCCGCCACCGACGCGATGGAGGAGGGCGGCCAGTACCAGCGCTTCCTGCTGGCGCTCGTCGTCTTCTGCGGCGAGCTCGGCGCCTTCCTGCTCCTCGGTTCGCTCTCGGTCGGGATCATCCTCGCCCAGGTCCTGCTCCTTCTCCTGTTGGCCTTCGCCCCGGTGGCGCTGGTGGCGGCGGTAATTCCCGGCCGTGGCCACGCCTTCTTCAAAGGCTGGCTGGAGAAGCTCTGCGGCTACCTGCTGCGAAAGGCGGTTTACTCGCTGATCCTCGCGGTCCTGCTCGCGGTTGCCGGGGCACTCGCCTCGGCGACCTCGGCGATGGGCTGGCTGATGTCCTTCGGGCTGCAGTCACTCTTCTTCTGGGCGGTCTTCCTGCAGAGGAAGAACCTCGCCGAGAGCCTGATCGGGATCGCCACCGGGCCGAACGCTCCGTCCCGAGACGGTGCCGAGCGGCTGCTCGCCCTCCACAGCGCGACCCGCATCCTGCGCCGCGCTCCGAGGACGGGAACGCCGGGTCCCTCGGCGCGGGAGAGGTGGCGGCGCTGGAGCAGAGGCCCGAAGCGATGAGCCGCCACCGTGCCGGCGCACGTATCCCGCTTGTGGCGCTCGCCGCTGCCACGGTGGCGATCACGGCGGTTGCGACGCTCGCCGGAGCGCTGATGGCGGTCCTCGGCAGCGACCTCGCCTGCACGGGCGGGGGCGGCATCGCCGTCGCCGGGCCGCCGACGAAGGCCGCCGTCAAGGCGATCCCGCCGAAGCGCCTGCGCATCTACCAGGAAGCCGGCAGGCGCTTCGGCGTCGAATGGGCCTTCCTCGCCTCGATCGGCTACCAGGAGTGCGGCCACCGCGCCTGCGCCCACGTCTACCCCTCCGGCTGCGGCGGGCCGATGCAGATCGCGATCGTCCCCGGATCGGCGTGCAGCCCTGGACCCGGCCCGACGATCTGGGACCGCTACAAGGTCGACGCCGACGGCGGCGGCGCCAGCCCTTTCGATCCCGCCGACGCGGTCTTCACGGCGGCGCGGATGATGCGGCCGGTCTTCGGCCTTGGGGGCGACTCCTACGCCGCCTACCGCCGGGCCGCCTGCAACTACTACGGCCGCTGCTCGGATTCCGCGGCGAACTACGCCGACGAAGTGATGCAGCGGGCCGTCGAATACGGCTTTCGCGGCAAGGGCTCGCCGGCGCCGACGAGCCCGGTCGCGACCGGCCCAGAAGCGGGCCGCGGCGGCTCGGCCTGCGGCGGTCCCTCGTCGGGCGCGGTGAGCGGCAGCGAAATCGTCCGCATCGCCGAGAGCCAGCTCGGGACCGCCGAGAGCCCCCCCGGCTCAAACTGCAACCCCTACGGCCCCTGCGAGCAGTGGTGCTCGCTCTTCGTCGCCTGGGTCTGGAAGAAGGCGGGCGTCCCGCTGAGGGGCGGCACCGCCCCCTATGCCTACTCGGGGACGATCTACGAATGGGCCAAGGCTCATGAAGGCGGCCCCTTCGCGGTAGCGGCTCCCGGCGACCCGCCGCTCTCCACCCCCGAAGCCGACGGAGCGCGCGTCCTGCCGCCGAGCGCGACGCCGGCGCCCGGCGACGCCGTCCTCTACGGCTCCGGCCCCGGATCTGGGGAAAGCGACCACGTCGGCATCGTCGAGCGCGTCTTCCCCGGCGGTCAGATCACCACGATCGACGGCAACTTCGGCGACCGGGTGGCGCGGTCGGGGCCGTTCCTCCCTTTGCAGGCTGTGCAGTGGGGGATGCCCGCGCCGGTCTTCGGCTACGCCCAGCCGCCGAGCACGCAAGGCGGCGCCAGTGGCTGACCGCTTCCGTGCCCTCTTCGACCGCCCGCTCGGCCCGAGCGCGGCACAGGCGATCCTCGTCTTCGCGAGCGCGATCCTCGTCGGCTTCGCGGCGCTGTTCGTGCTCGCCGGGGGCCAGGCCGACCAGCCCGCCCCGCCGCACCATCCCCCGGCGAGCGCTGCGTCTCCCGATCCCGTCGCAACTGCGGCCCCGGCCGAAGCCGACCAGGCCAAGCGCCCGGCGCCGCCTCGCCGGCAGGATCCCCAGGACATCAAGGGCAGCGCCCTCTCCCGGCGGGCGGCACGCGCCCTCCGCTCGCATCGCGCGCTCCAGCACGTTCCCTATCGAGACGGCGAGGTGAGGGTCGTTCTGGCCGGCGCGCGGGGCCGCCGCGCGGTCCTGCGCGTCAGCGCCCCCACGTTCAGGGAGGCTCGGCGCGGATGGCGACGCTTCCTTCGTCACTTTCGCGATAGCGGTGGCGCCTATCTCCCGCGCTTCGCCGTCGGCGCGAAGGGGGCGGCAGGGTGAAGCGCGCGACGCCGCGGCTGCCGCACCTGCCGAACCGCTCGCCAGAGGCTCTGATCGCCGCGGCGAAGCGGAGGTGGAAGCCGATCAAGACCTACTGCCTCTTCTCCGGCGGCGGCGACTCGGGCGTCCTCGCCCACCGCTGTCGCGATCACTACGACGAGCTCCTCTACATCGACACCGGCGCCGCGATCCCGACGAGCGAGGAGCCGGCGATCACCGGGGTCGAGGACCACGTCCGCGCCTTCGCCGCGCAGCTCGGCAAGCCGCTCCTGATCCGCCGCTCGGGCAACTGCGGCGCCTTCGCGCAGGCCGAGGAAGAGCGCGCGCCGATGCGTACCTTCTGGCCGCAGTGGTGGGCGGAGAGGATCGAAGCGCTGGAGGCCGAGGCGCAGGCCCGGGGCATCCGCGGGTGGCGTTGGGGCGGCTATGACCTAGACGGAAATCAGGCGGCTGGTTCGGCCACGGCTCCAGCCGGGTTGCTCTGCTCGAACTGCCGCACCGCCGGTGGAGGTGAGCGTGGCTGACGCGGGCCTGGGACAGCTGCGAGGTGGGGGTGGGGGAGGCGGCTTCGTCTGCGCCTGCGCCTGCGCCTGCGCCTGCGACCTCGTCTGCGTCCTCGCGTGCGATCTGCGCGCGGGGCGCCGGATTCCGCACCGCAGCGGCGATCGTCGCCTCGCGGATTTGCCGACATATCTGCGGTCGATCGAGGTGTGGTCATGAAGTCGAACTACAACCCCTCCGACCCGCGGCCGATGCTCGCGATCTTCGCCGTCGCGCTCCTCATCGCTCTCTGGCGCTTCCTCTCGAGCCTCCGGGTCGATCGCCTCCTCGCTGCTGCCGCTTCACTCGCGCCCTTCGCTCTCGGCGCCGTCGCGATCGCCTCCGCGCTGGCTACGCATCGCTTCTTCGCCACGCGCCGCACGCTCGCCGGGCGCCGCGCCGTCGCGGTCGTGCCGGCTGACGAATTCGACGCCGAGCCCGATGCCGTTCTGCGCTTCGCCGCCCAGCTCGCCGACACCGAGCGCAGGGTCGGAGGCTGGGCCGACCGCCGCGCGAGCGCGATCCGGATCAGGCTCACCGGCGACGACGAGAACCAGCTCGTCTACCTGCTGGAAGTGCCAGAGCGCTCAGGCGAGGCGCTGCGTACCGCACTGCGTAGCTTCGACGGTGTCGAGGAGCGCCCCGCCGCCGAGGTGCTGAAGAGGGCTCCTCAAAAGAAGGACGACGGCGGCAGGCGAGCGGTGCTGCGCACCGAGCTGGTGCTGTCGGGTCCGAGCGTCGAGCCGCTGGCGCACCTCGGATCGAAGCCCGATCCGCTGCAGCCCTTCGCCGCGGCGATCGCCCGGCTCGGCGCTCACGGTGAGGCCGCGAGCGTCTGCGTCGATCTCCTGCCGGCGAGCGGCTACCGCGCCAGGCGCCTGCGCCGCCGCCTGCGCCGCGAGGCCCGGCGCATCCACGGCGTGCGCCGCGACTGGGGGGCGCTGCTGGCAGGCGAAGATCGTCACCGGGGCAGGCTCGACCCCGAGGAACAGGTCGAGCGGCGCGCCGCCGTGCAGGCCCTCGATCGAAAGCTCCGCGACTGCGGCGAGATCTTCGAGGCGCAGATCCTCCTGCGCTGCGAGGCGCGCACGCTCGAGAGGGCGAAGGTGGCGATGTCGGCGCTCCTCGCTGCCCTCCGGCCGCTGGCCGAGCGCAACCGGCTGCGGGCATGGGGGCTGCCGGTCCCCGGTCTCGCCTTCCTCGGCTCCGACCTGCCCTGGCTGCGGCGCGGCTTCGACCGGCGGGTCAAGTGTGGCCTCTTCCGCCCGGCGCGAAAGACGATCCTCACCGCCCGCGAGCTCGCTGGCTTCCTGAAGCCGCCGACCGTCCACTGCGGCGAGCGCGGCGTCCTGCGCTCGGGCGCCTTGCTCTCCCCGCCCCCGGCGCTGCCGGTCTTCGGCGAGGCTGAAGAAGACCTGATCCCGCTCGGGAAAGTCATCACCGAGGCCGGCGAGCAGATCGTCGGGGTCCAGACCGAAGACACCTTCTTCACCTACATCGCCGGCCGCTCTCGCTACGGCAAGACCGAGACCGCGATCGCCCAGTTCGTCCACTTGGTGCGCGCAGGCCACGGCGGCCTCTTCCTCGACCCCCACGGCGACGCGCTGGAGCGGATCGAGCCCTACCTCGCCGACCTCGACCCCGAGCGGGTGGCGCGGATCGACCTCGGCCCCGGCAGCGCCTTTGCTCGCCAGCCCGGCTGGAACCTCTTCGGGCTCGGCGGCGGTGCCGGCGAGAGCGAGGCTCGGGTCGAGGCGGTGGTCGACGCCTTCGCCTCGGCGCTCGAATGGGGCGAGCGCTCGACGCGGGCGATCAACCTGACGACGCAGGCCGCCTCGGCGCTGGCGGCGATCGCCTCCCGCCTGGAGGACCCCGACCTGGCGCCGACGATCTTCCAGCTGCCGACGCTGCTCAGCAACGAGGAGTGGCGGGAGGCGGTGCTGCCCTTCCTGCCGCGCGACGAGCGCGGCTTCTGGACCGGCCGCTTCCCGCTTCTGGCCCCCGAGGCGATCACCCCGCTCACCAACATGGTCGACCGCCTGCGCCGCTCCACCCAGATCAGGACGCTGCTCGGCCAAAGCCGTAGCACCTACCGGGTGGGGGAGGCGATGGACGAGGGCAGGATCGTCCTCGCCTGCCCGGGGGCGGGAGGGACCCGCGAGCGGGTGGTCGCCAACCTGCTGCTCTTCGACCTCCTCCACGCCGCCCGCGGCCGCGCCGAGTTGCCGCCCCAGAAGCGCAAGCCCTTCTGGGTCTTCCTCGACGAGGTGCAGAGCTACGACGGCGCCGCCTCGGGCAACCTCGCGGCGCTCCTGGAGCAGAGCGCGAAGTTCGGCCTGCGCGCGGTTCTCCTGAACCAGAACCCCGAGCGCCTGAGCGCCGCGACCCTGAACGCGCTGACGACCAACCGCTCGCACCTTCTCGCTACCACGGTGAACTCCCATGCCGCCGGTCTGCTCGCCAAAGAGTGGGGCGGGCGGCCGAGTCCGGCGGCGCTGACGAAGCTCGAGCGCTACCGCTTCATCGCCCAGGTCACCCACCGCGGCAGCCTGAGCGCCCCGTTCGCTCTCGGCGGGGTGCGGGTCGAGGACGCGCTGGGGGAGCCGCCTGCCGAGCGGAGCACCGAAGAGACGGATGCGACCCCCGGCCGCTCCGCGGCAGATGTGGCCGCCCACCTCGAGGACCTCGATGACCGCATCCTCGCCGCGCTCGGAGCCGCGGGTGGAGAAGGCGGCGCTGATGATCCGGATCCCGAAGGAGCGGTTAGCGTGCCCGCAGCGGCGGGGGACGGCGAGTGAGCGCCCGAGCGAAGCGCCCCCTTCCGATCCGAGCGGCCGAGATCCTCGCCTCGCTCGCCCAGCACCGGGTGCTCTCGACTCCCCAGCTGGCGGCGCTCCACTTCCCCGGTCGCAGCCCGCGCTCGGCGCAGACGGCCCTCGCCGCACTGGCCGACGCCGGGCTCGCTTCCTTCGTGACCAACTTCGGCTCTCGCGGAGCGCCGCGCCGGTGCTGGTATGTGACCGAGCGCGGAGCAGGCAGGGCAGTGGAAGCGGGCCTTATAGAGGAGATGCCGAGGCTGTTGGACGCCGAGGCGGCAGCCGGCCCCCTGCAGGCCCACACCCTGGCGGTCAACGACGTCGGCATCGCGTTCGTCGAGGCGGCGCGGGAGCGGGGAGAGGATTTCGGGCCGCTCGGCTGGCGCCACGAGGTAGCCCATCCGCTCGGCCCGCGGCGGCGGGTCGGGAGGCTGATCGCCGACGCCGTCCTCAGCTACCTGCGGTTGACCGAGGCCGAGGCCGTCTTCGAGCAGCGCTTCGTCGAGCTCGACCGCGCGAGCCTGCCGGTCGGCCGGCTCGCCGGCGAGCTCGGCCGCTACGGGCAGTTGCTGAGCGCCCGTGGCAAAGGCGGGGAGGCGTTGTGGCGCTCGCGCTATCCGTCCTTCCCTTCGGTCCTCTGCGTCCTTGCGGGGGCAGATCGCGCGGCTCTGCGCCGGCGGCGCGACACCACGATCGGCATCCTGCACCGCGACGGCGACTTCACCGGCTCGCGGGGGCTCTCAATCCGCTTCTGCCTGGCCGAGGAGCTGGCCGAGCGCGGCCCCTTCGCGCCGGTCTTCACCGACGCGCGAAATCCCGGGAAGCCGGTCGACTGGCTCCTGGGCGAGGGCGGGAGGGCGCGCTGATGGCGAAGGCCAGGCGACCTCATGGTTACTCCGGGAAAGACTCGAAGGGCTGTCCCGGTGTCCGTCTGCTCGAAGGCGACTGCCTGGAGGTCCTCGAAGAGCTCGAGCCCGAAAGCGTCGATGCGATCGTCACCGATCCGCCATACGGGATCGGCTGGCAGAACGAGCGGTGGGACGGCCCCGCGATCCGGGAAGCCGCGGCGAAAGCGGGGCAGGAGCGCCTGGGTCCCTTGGAGGCCTTCGAGGCATGGTGCGGCCTCTGGGCGACGCAATGCGCCCGCGTGATGAAACCCGGAGCCCACCTCCTCGCCTTCGGCTCGCCCCGCACCTTCCACCGGCTTGCCTGCGGTCTCGAGGACGGCGGGCTCGAGCTGCGCGACACGTTGATGTGGATCTACGGGACCGGAATGCCGAAGTCGCGTCGTTACCGAGGTGGCCGCTCTACCACCCTGAAGCCTGCCTTCGAGCCGGTTCTCCTCGCCCGCAAGCCCCTGGCCGGCACGACCTCAGAGATGATCGAACGCTTCGGCACCGGGGCCCTCAACGTGGATGCCTGTCGCTCGGGTGGAAGCCATCCCGCCAACGTGCTCGTCGGCCACGAGGCTGAATGTGACGAGCGCCGGTGTGTGCGGGGATGCGCGGTGGCTGTCCTTGACGCGCAAGCCGATCGAGCACGGGCACCGTCGGGTCTTCGAACCCCGCCTTCGCGGTTTCTCTATTGCCCGCGGGTCTCCCGATCTGAGCGGGAGGCCGGTTGCGAGGAGCTGCCGCTGGGCGAACTCGATCTACTGCCGAATGCGGGGCCGTGGCCGGACGTGCGGACCCGTAATCCACACCCCGCGGTCAAGCCGCTGGCGTTGATGCGCTGGCTTGTGCGTCTCGTTTGTCCCGTGGGCGGCCTCCTGTGCGATCCGTTCATGGGTTCCGGAACGACCGGGGCCGCCGCAGCACTAGAGGGCCGACGCTTCTGCGGTATCGAGCTCGAGCCCTCCTACATGGACATTGCGGCAGAGCGGATCGAGCACTGGAGCCGCGAGGCAGGGGGTGCCGGAGACCGCCCTTTAGCAGCGGGTCGCCGGTGAGCGGCCCGGAGCAGGAGCCCGGCGAGCTGCGCATCGCGCCGGAGTCGATCGAGGCGCTCGCGACCCGCCTCGCCGAGCTGCTGGGCGGATCGGGAGCAGAGCCACAGCGACCGGCGAGAAACAGGAAGAAGATGCTTTCGCCGGCCGAGGTCTCCGGGCTCTGGGGTGTCTCACGTGTCTGGGTCTACCGACATGCCGAGGAGCTCGGGGTGCGCCGGCTGGGTTCGGGGACCCGCCCCCGTCTTCGTTTCGATCCCGAGGAGATAGAGAGGCGGCTGGGCGTACCGCGGCGGGTTGAATCTGAGGTGGATCGGCAGGAATTGTCCGGGATGGCACGTTTCGCGCACTCCGACTCGCTTTCGGCCCCGCACCGAGCTACCGTCGGCGAAAGCAAAACCGATGCGGCCGGCGGGCGCTCCCACGCCCCCGGCCCGGCGCCGAAGGAGATGCTTCGGCGCGACTCACAGCCTAGACCCGCTGGGTTCGCGCCACCACCTCCTCTGCGCGGGAAACGCGAGGAGATGACCTGAGATGACAAGACGGGTGCGGGGTGAAGTGGTTGTACGGGAGTGGAAGGCCGGGCGCGGTTTCGCCCTGCGCTTCAGCGCCTACGGGCGCCGCCGCTACGTGACGCTCGGCCTGGAATGCGACGGCTGGACGCCAGGGCGCGCCCAGGAGGAGCTGGAAAACGTCCTCGCAGACGTGCGGCGCGGGCTCTGGGTGCCGTTGCGCCGCGAAGGCGGCGAAGGTGGGGGAGGGGCGGCGGAAAGACCACCGCGCAGAGGCCCCTGCGGGAGCGGCTGCGGTGTGATCGAGACGCAGACGACGGGCGGGGAGATGCTCTTCGGCGAGTTCGCGGCCGGGGCGCTGGAGGTCCGCCGCGCCCACCACGGCGATGCGCACCATCGCAACCTCCGCTGGTGCCTGATGCACCTGATGCCCTTCTTCGCGGAGTGGCCGCTGGCGGAGATCGACGCCGAAGCGGTCGACTCCTACAGCGCCGCCAAGGTCGAAGAGGGCCGGCGGCTGCAGGCGGCGATCGATAGCGGCGAGCCCTACCGCGACGACCGCGGCCGGGTCCGGCTGCCGCTGGCGGCGAGCTCGATCAACAAGACGATCAAGGGCCTCTCTTGGTTTCTCGGCTTCGCGGTCCAGTACAGGAAAGGAGCGTCCGAAAACGCAGCGGCCGGCAAGGAGAGAATGCTGAAGGCGCGGCGCAAGCCGCCGGTCCACCTGGACACCGCCGAGCAGATCGAGGCGCTCCTCGACGCGGCGGCCGAACTGGATCGCGATCCCGGGCACCTCTGCTGCGAGCGCGAAGCGATCGTCGCCACGCTGATCTTCGCCGGCCCCCGCGCCCACGAGATCGGCTACATGCTCGAACGCGACATCGACCTCGCCAATACCCGGATCTTCGTCGGCCGCTCGAAGACCGCAGCGGGCCTGCGCGAGATCCGGACCCTGCCGATCCTCCACGACATCCTCGCGGCCCACAAGGCGCGGCCCGCGGCCGGTGGACCCGACGCCCTCGCCTTTCCGACCGGGACGGGCGGCAGGCGCGACCGCAGCAACCTGCGAGAGCGCGTCCTGGCCGAGGTCTTCGAGCGCGCCGACCAGCTGCTTCGCGAGCGCGGCGAGCTGCCGCTGCCGAAGGGGCTCTCCCCCCACAAGCTGCGCCACACTTTCGCCTCGATCCTGGTCGCCCTCGGCACCGACCCCGCTCAGGTGATGCGCCAGATCGGCCACCGGAGCGCCGCCTTCACCCTCGATGTCTACACCCACATGATGGCCTGCTCGCCCGAGCAGCGCGAGCGGCTGCAGGCGCTGGTCGAGGGGGAGTGCCGCTGGGGACCTGCGCCGCGGGCGCGCCTCGGCGCTGCGGCCTACCAGGAGCCGATCCTGCGGGCGCTGTCAAGGCTCGGCGGGAGCGCGAGGCGCAAGGAGGTGATGGTTTCGGTGGAGAAAGAGCTGGCCCCTCGTTTCGGCGCCCGCGATCTGGAGATCGTGAGCGGCAGGTCCCGCTGGCAGGCCGATGTCGATGTCGCTCGCCGCCGGCTGCTTGAACACGGCCTGGTTGCCAACGGCTCGCGGGAAGGCACCTGGGTGTTGACGGAGGCGGGCGAAGAGCGCGCCGGTTTCTTGCCAGGCGCCGAAGCGGCGCGGCGGTCAGGGCTGGAGGTGCAGTCCCGTGTCTCCGTCCGGGAGGCGGCGGGAGTTGCCCCTTGACGTTCGATGGCGCCGTGTGCCTCGGCCGAGCAAATGTCGGAAAGGGGTACGTAAGAAGTACTTTATTGATCGAGATCAGTTAGCTTTGCGCGTCGTGCCAGGGAGACGGTTCTATGCACGGGGAAAGCGGCGAGCGCTGCCGATGGTGATCGCAGCTACGGCCCTGACCTTTGTCTGGTTCGCCGCAGCGGCGGCCGCACCGGCAGAAAGTTCAACGCCGAGAGCTCGATCCGTGGCAGCGTGCCATCACGGAACTACTCGAGGCCGCACGCGAAGAAACAGGAAGCGCAGACACCGTCGACGAAATTGCCAACCCTTTGTTTTAGGGGACGGCGTCATCGTCTCTCGGTCTCGTGAGGAGTGTCCCCTGCAGGAAATCGATACACCGCTCAGCGCGAGCACATAAGGTAAGCGCGATGACCTTCATCCGGCACATTGAGGTTAAGGGTCTCTTTGGCCTCTATGACCATACGATCGACGTGCGTGCGAGACCACGTGTCACTGTCGTAGCCGGTCCCAACGGGATCGGCAAGAGCACTGTCCTCTCTTTGGCCCAGGCCCTGATGCGCGGGGACATGCGAGAGCTCGGCAAGCACGAATTCGAAGAATTCGCGGTCGAGATGCAAGATGGCCACAGGTTGTCGGTGCGCCCGATTGAACCGACCGAGGATCTCGAAGAGGCCGGGAAGAAACTGCAAATTCTCCTGCGCAAGAAGGACGAGGTGGTCAAAGAAGGTCAGTTCGACGCACTCCGGGCGAGCAGCGAGCTTGCGCTGCCCCCGTCGGTCGAAGAGCACGGGCCCGACCTTTTTTACGACCAGCGCTCGGATGAATACATGACCCTGCAGGAAGTGGAAATGCGCTTCGGCCGTTCCCAACGCCTGAATAAACGGACCGTTCGCGAACAGGCCCACTGGCTCGACCAGGTGACTGAGGACTGGCGGGTCGATTTCATCGAGACGAAGCGACTCGACACCTTCATGACCAGGGTGAGACGACAGCGGGGCGTTCGTCGTCGCGATGGGGAGGCGGCCCCGATCCAGATTTACCTGCAGGAGGTAGCGGCGAGCCTCGGGGCCGCCCAACGCCAGTCGGACCGCACCCGGCAGATCCAGGACCGGACCTTCGCCAGGCGGATGCTCAGCAAAGGCAGCAAATTGAGCGTCAAAGAGCCGATCCTCCGCGAGCGCTATGCGGCCCTCACCGCCGAAGCCGAAACGCTGGCAGAAAACGGTCTCCTCACCGACAGCCTCGAGGTCCTGTCCGAGGAGAAGCTGACCCCAACCGACAAACGGATCCTGAAACTGTTCCTCGATGACTTCGAAGCGAAGCTAAAACCGCTGAAGCCGATGTCGGATCGGGTGGAGAAGCTAAAGGCGGTGATCGGATCGAAGTTCCTGAACAAGCGGATCGAGATCGATCCGCAGCAGGGGGTCGAGTTCTACTCGGAGCCCGATGACAAACCGATCGCACCCGAGTCGCTCTCCTCCGGGGAGCAGCACGCGCTGGCGCTCACCTCCCGCCTCCTTTTCCGTGAGGCAGAGGGGACGACGGTTCTGATCGACGAGCCCGAGCTCTCCCTGCACGTCGGCTGGCAGCACGAAATGATCACCGACCTGGTCGAGATAGCCCGGATCGCCAATCTCTCCTTCGTCCTCGCCACCCACTCAACGGCGATCATTAACGGGCGCTGGGACCTGGTCGAGGAGCTCGGCGCGCTCGACCCCGAGCATCCCGGGCACGAGGAGGTTGGCGATAGCGGTTCTTAGCCTGCAGGAGATCGATCCCGTCGAGGATCTCCTGGCGCGTCTTCGCCTCGATCGGGAGGCGCGGCGCCGGGGAGCGGTGATCACCGAAGGACCGACCGACGAACGAACCCTCAGCGCGGCGTTGCCGATCGACCGCCGGGCGCTTTTCGGCATCGGCGGACGGACGAACCTTCTGCGCTGCGTTGCCGCGCTCGATGAAAACCCGATGAGCGGCGTTCTCTGCGTCGGGGACCGAGACTTCGACCTCGAGGAGTCTGATCACCCGAGGGCTTGGTGGTTCGTCCTCTACGACGACGCCGACCTAGAGGCGATGCTGATTGACGCCGAGCCACTGGCGCGCTTCCTCGAGACTTGGGCGAGCGAGGAGAAGGTGGCGGCGGTGGGCGGCGTCGAGGGCGTTAGGCAGATTCTCAGGGAGCAGTCGATGCCGCTGTCTGTCCTTCGAACGGTGAACGCTCGGGACCGACTAGGGATCCCGATCAATTCGATCGACCTGGCGGCCGCGATGAACACGAGGACGAGCGCCCTGAAACGCGAGTCGCTGATCGGCCGAGTGCTCGCGATCGGGAAATTCAGCCGGCAAGAGGTGGAATCCTTCTTGGCGGAGGCGCCGCGCCTCTCGCCGTTCAGCGGCGCCCCGCTCGCACGCGGACGGGACCTGATGGCCGTCCTCGCCGTGCTCCTGCGGTCCCTGATCGCCGGGCTCGGCAAGCAGCAGGTCGAGCCGCCCTTCGTAGAAAACTCGCTGCTCTTGGCGACGCAGCCCGGGGATCTCGACGGCACGGCGTTCAAGGCGCGCTTCGAAGACGCGCTTGCACGGTCGCTTTCCTAAGGTCTCACGTCGGTCAGGGCGCGCTGTTGCACCGTCCCCGGCCGACCCCCTATTCGAGGCAGCCACAGAAGCCCGCGACCAACCAACCCCTGATGGTTTGGGCCGTCGGCGAGTGCGTGCAGGTTCAGCCACCTCTTGCGGCTCGGCATTCTCCCTCTGCCACTCGGATTCCACAAGTGGCAAAAAGCTAGGTCGATCGCTGCATATTGCGACATATCGGGCGGACATGTGGTCCCCGATTCCTTGTCGATCAGCAGCAGGAAATACCTGCTAATCGCCAGTTTCGAGCGGAGGTCCTGTCGCTCAGCGACCGTGAATGGTAAGGAAGGGGTCACGAGTTCGAGTCTCGTTCCGGGCTTCACCACCGGCGTAGTCGCTGCGGAGCTTCGAGCGGCCACCGGCGGAACCTGCCGTATCCACAGCCTCTCGGCATCGGGTGGCGTCGCTTTCCCGCTTGACGGCTGCGGATCGCAACCGCTTTACACAAATCGACTTTGCCGTTCGTTGACGGCCGGTAGAGCGCTCGGCTAAATCACCTGCTGCAGGTGTGGGAGGTGGGGACCGATGCGGATGCCTTCTCCGCCTGCTCAGGGTTGCCTAGAGAAGGGCCGCGGCTGTGGCCGCCGACCAAGGTTCAGACCGAGAAGACTCAGCCGAGTTGCGGGACGCCCTCCGGGCGGCGATGGTCGACCCCTTTCGCAGCCGCCTGCTCTTCGCGGTCGCGGACAGCAAGGGGCGGGGCGTCAGCGTGCGGCGCTTGGCCGAGAGGTTGAAGGAGCCACCCCGGAAGATCCGCTACCACCTGGAGGTTCTTGCCGGCCAGGGACTGGTGGGGGTCGCCGGTCACGGAAAGAGACGCGGTGTGGTCGAGAACTACTACCGCGCGGAGGTGGTTCCGGCGATCCAGCGCAGTGAGGAGGTGACGCCGCTCGCCTGGCGCCGCCTGAGCTTGAACGTGATCAGGTTCATCTTCGACGACGTCACCTCCGCCCTGGCGGCGGACCGGGAGGAGCGGCCCAGTCGCTTCGACCACCATCAGGTCCGTGTGCCGGGCGAAGTCGACGTTGCCGGGCACCGGGAGCTGGAAGAGATCCACCTGCGCCATCTGCGCGAGGTGGAAGCGGCGCTCGGGGCGGCCGAGGCGCGCCTCAAGCGCTCCGGGGAGCCGTCGATCCCCGTCGTCAACGTGCTCCTGCTGTTTGAGGCCGCGGGACGGTTCCGCTAGCCCCGCCGGCTTCTGCCGTCACTAGGTGTCCGGCTCCAAGGGCGGCAGCTCGAACCACATCACCGTCGACACCGCCCTGATCGAGGCGGCCCCGCTGCTGCGGAGGCGCTCCGCGCATTCCACCTTCACCCGTTCAGTTTCTTTCCACGTCTCGTTATGCAGATCCGCGAGCTCCGCCCAGCCCTGCTCGTCGACGTTTGCCCGGACATAGGTGAGGCAGCGATCGAGCCTCTGGTCGAAGACTCCTGCCGCCAGAGAGGCCGAGACGTCGGAGAAGGAGTTCTTCAACGCCTCGGTCGAGACCCGCAATCGCTGGGCGGGATCGAGCGCCTTCATCTCCTCGGCAGCGATGCGAGGCGGGATGGCGAGCCGGTAGTAGAACTGGTGGACGCCGCGGCGCTTCTCACCGGCGGTGCGCACTACCACCCCGCCTTTCTCGAGCTCACCGAGATGGTGGCGGACCGAGCGCAAGGAGGTGTTGCTCCTGGCAGCGATCTGCTTCGCGGTCACATCCTCTCCTTCCGCCAGGCAAACCAAGATCTTTGCCTGCACGGGATGCGACATCGCCCTGATGAAGGCTCGGGTGGGTGGATTGATCGGCTCTTCGCTCATCGGCTGCTCCTTGCAGAGAGCGTGGTTCACCCCTACCACCCATGGCACCTTCCGGGTGGCCCAAATGTCATGCCGCGATTGGCCGCGAAAGCGCTGGGAAGCCTGAACATTTGGCTCCCCAGGCGGAGTCTCGATTGCGCGAATTATTTCCAGTTTGCCGCTGATTGACAGCGAACACAGCGCCTCCTACCTTCGCACCGTCCTCGGAGGCGGGGACGGCGGCCAGGGCCGTCACAGGGAGCCGGGGTTCACCTCGGCGAGACCAGGGAGAGCTATGCAGCGCGCAGGGAGTTCCGCAGCACGGATTTCAAAGCTTGCCATTCCCCGTGGCAAGACGCACTGGTGCCATTCCCTGGCCAGTCGCAATGGCGAGGCGGGTGGGCCCCCCGCCTCGTTCCAGCTTCCCGGGTTACCGAAGCAAGGGGAGGGGATCGTCAGTGCGAGTGCCTGCCCCTCGGGTCACGCAAACAACACGGACCTGCCGCGTGCGGCGGATCCGCTCACCGAAGAGAGGTAGGAATGTTCTCGAAGCTACGCCACCCCGTTCGCGCGATCCGCGAACCGTTCGGGACCGCAGGCCTCATCGTCGCCTGCATCGCCCTCGTCGCCGCCCTCGGCGGCACCGCGCTGGCCGCCAAGGGCGCGCTGACCGGCAAGCAGAAGAAGGAAGTCGAAAAGATCGCCAAGAAGTACGCCGGCAAGCCGGGCGCGCCCGGCGCCGCCGGCCCGCAGGGCCCCGCCGGTGCCAACGGGCCCCAGGGTCCGAGCGGCCTCGACGGGGAAAACGGCAAGGACGGCAAAAACGGGACGAATGGTACGAACGGGACCAGCGTCACCAACACCGAATTCAGCGGCCCCCAAGGAACCTGCACCGAAGGCGGCACCAAGCTCGAAGGCACCTCTACCACCTATGCCTGTAATGGTAAAGAAGGTGAAAAGGGCGAAAAGGGAGACGAAGGTTCGCCTTGGACCGCCGGCGGAACCCTGCCGTCGGAAGAAACTGAGACCGGATCCTGGAGCTTCGGGACGATCACCGCGGGTGAGGTTCCGACCGTCAATCCGCTTGAAGAACGCCTCTTCGTCCCTCTCTCGTTCCCGATCCCCCTGTCCGCCGAACTCGACGCAAGCCACGCCCACTTCCTCAGCAAGGGAGCGGCGTCGACGACCGAATGCCCGGGTAGCGCGGGAAATCCGCAGGCGGCGGCAGGCAATCTCTGCGTCTACACCGGCAACGAAAACCAGCCGGGCACTAACCCTAGTTTTAACTTTTTGAGGTTCAGCTTCAACACGTTCATCCGCCCCGGCGAACCGCAGGCCGGGGCCGGTGCCTCGACGACGGGGGCCCTGCTCTCGATGTACATCCTAGAAGAAGGCGCGTTCGCCTTCGGGACCTGGGCGGTAACCGCACCGTAGGCATCAGGAGCGACCGGCCCGTGAGGGCCGGTCGCTCCTGCCCAGCCCGGCATGCAGATCAGAGAGGAGTCCAGAAGGTGAAAACCAAATACGATCGAGCCCTTCTCAAGGTCACCGCCGGGTTGTCCACGCTCGCCGCTGCCTCGGCTGTGCTCCTCGGAGCCGCCCCAGCCCAGGCGGCCTGCCCGAACGAAGCAATCCGCGAAGCACAGGCCTCCGCGGCCCTGCCCATGGGCTCCACCGTCCTTCCGGACTGCATGGCGCTGGAGATGGTCAGCCCACCGAAGAAGTACGAGATGGGGGCCGTCCGTCCCTCGTTCTCGCTTGATGGAGAGCGGATCCTCTTCTCCTCAACGGCCGCGCTGGCGGAAACTCCTGGCCTGCAGTCCTACCTGGGCGACAGGTACGTGGCTTCCCGGACGGGATCTGGGTGGTCTCTCGCCGCAACCTCGCCCGCAGCCTCGGCTGCGATCGTCGATGGCGGTAGCTCATTCGGAGGTCCTACCGCGTTCGGAAGTGATCTCTCCCGCTGGGACCTCTTCGGGGCGACTCAGGCACAGGGTGTCATCGGGGCGATCCGTTTCTACCACGGCGACCTCACCGGGTCCTTGGCACCCTTTTCGCCGCTTCTCGTGCCGATCAACCATGGCGGGCAGTTAGAACTCTTGGTTAAGCTCAATAAGGGCATCGAATTTAAGGGTGCGTCGGCCGATCTCACTACCGTCCTCTTCAATTGGAACCACGAACTCGGCCCCTGGCTGACGCTGTTCGCGGGGGATCCGACCTCTGAGCATGGTGCAGGCGATCTGAACCAATACGTCGTGTCCGACGCTGGGGGGATTCCCGCGGTTGAACTGCTGGCACGCGATCGAGACGGAAGAGTTTGGGGCGGCGGATGCGGTACGCGGCTCGGTTTCAAGAGCAATGAAACCACCATCGGCCTAGTTGGGGGTGAGACCGACGGCCTCGGGCAGGGTGCGATCTCTGCGGACGGATCGAGGATCTACTTCACGACCCGACCGGCCCAGCCGGAAGGAAACGCCTGTGACACTGCCAACCCTCTGCGGATACTCGAGCGCATGAGGACCCCGTCGGGTCCATCGATCCGAGAACTGGTACCTGGGGGGCCGGCTGAAGGAAGCGATCAGTTTCAGGGAGCCTCAGTTGACGGCAGCATGGTCTACTTCACCACGACGCGGAAGTTGGTCCCCGGCGACCAGGACAGCCCACCGCCCGGGACAACCTGCTCCTGGGCGCCCGGGTCGTCGGCCGGATGCGACCTTTATCTCTACGACGCCACCCTCCCCGAAGGTGAAAGGCTGATCCAGGTCTCGGCCGGCGGCGCCGGAGACCCGACTCCTGGAGCCGGCGCGGACGTTTTCAGCTCGGTGCCCGCAATCTCGGCCGACGGCTCGCACGCGTACTTCGTCGCGCAGGGCGTCCTCACGACCGATCCCAATCCGGAAGGGGAAGTGGCGGTGGCAGGCAAACCGAATCTCTACATGTACGAGAGGGACGACTCCCATCCGAACGGGCGCACCGCCTTCATCGGCACCCTCAGTCCCGCCGACAAATTTCGGATGTGGGGGGTCGAACGCAGCTACTACGGCTCTGCCTACTCGGTTCCTGGCGACGCGGGGTCCCCCACTGGCGGTGACGGACACATCCTCGTCTTCGCTTCGAAGGCGGCACTCACGGCGGGAGATGTGGATGGCGAACGCACCGACGTCTTCCGCTACGACGCCGGCACGGGAACTCTGCAGCGAGTTTCGGTTGCCGCCCCCGGTGGCAACGAAAGCGCGACCGGAGAAGCCAAAGTGAACGTGAACAACGTGATCCTGCCCCTCGCCGATCCGGCCCAGGAAGGGAGGTGGGCCAGTGACGATGGCGAAACCATCGCCTTCCTCACCGACGACCAGCTTGATCCTCGCGATACAGACGAAGGGTCCAACGCCTACGTTTGGAGGAACGGAATCGTCTCCGAGCTCCCGGGTTCTGCCAAGTATCCGCCTGTGGTCTCAGCCTCCGGCACCGAGGTAGGCTATGTAACCGGGGCTGCGCTTCTACCCCAGGACGGAGATACCGCGCCCGATGTCTACGTTGCACGAGCTGACGGGGGCTTCCCCCCCACGGTTGAACTGGCAGCCTGCGATCCACTGCAGGAAGACGCGTGCAGGCATGGGATTGCACCGCCGGCAGGCGCCTCCGCCGCGACGACGTCATTCGCCGGCTCTGGCAACGTCGTGCCGCCACCCCGCTGCAGGCGGCACTTCGTCCGGCGGCATGGGAAGTGCGGGCGCCGGCACACGCACGGGAAGCACCGGCATCATAAGAAACGACAAGCCGGGAAGGGTGGACATCGAAACGGGGGGAGTAGCAAATGATCGTCCTACGTAAGCTGTGCTCGGCCCTGGCCCTCGGGCTCCTTCTGACCCTGATCTTCTCCGGGACCGCCTTCGCCGAACCCGAACTTGGCATCACGCTGACGCGTGGCAGCGGAGAAGACGCGGTCCCCACGACCCACTCCGACGAACGCGCACAGTACTTCATCGCAGTCCAGAATACGGCGAGCGCCAATCCGACGGTCGGGGATGAACTCACCTGCACCGGCCTTAGTAGTAGCACCGACTGGTTTAGCGTGCCTAGCGATTCCAACCTGAGCGTCCAATGGCTGCGGAACGGAGTTCCAATTCCTGGGGCAACCGAAAAGACCTACGTGGTAGCGGTGGAAGACGAAGGCTCCGCTCTTCAATGTGAGGTCTTGGGGACGAACCCTACCGCGGAAAAGGTATCGATTCATGCAACCGGCGCACAAGAAGCTGGATCCAATTTGTTAACTGATGTCATCACGAGGGCCGGTACCGGGACCATCATCACGGGATCGAAAACGGTCACCGGTGTCGTACAGGGGCCTGGAGTGATCGGACAGTTCATCGTCGGCCAGGAAGTGACGGCGGAGGGAATCCCGGCGGGAACGACGATCGTCGCCATCGGGTCGGGAACGCTGGAACTCTCCGTCGCGGCGACCCAGTCCGGGTCTGTCACCCTGCGGGCTGGCGCACAGCCCCTCGCAGCTGGACAGCCCGTGGTTGGCCCCGGTATTCCCGACGGCACCACCATTACTGCTGTCAACGGTCAGACCGTAACCCTCTCCGCAAGTGCCACTGAGAATCACGAATCGTTCGGGTTCTACGTTCCAGCTGGGACCACTGCGGCCTCTTCCGCCGCCATATCGTTGCCGCCGGCGGTGGTCAGTCCATCTCCGACGCCGCCTCCACCGACTCCAGGAAAAGATCCGAGCAACCCTGGGAGCCGGCCGCGGGTTGAACGGCTGACCGGTCCTCCAGGGGAACCCTTTGACGCGGATGTGCGTGTTTGTAAGCCGCCTACCAACTGGAAGGTCGGCGCATCCGATTTCGAAGGACCGTGGCAGTTCCGGTGGCTTCGGGATGGAGAGCCAATCGCCGGCGCGACGTCCGCGGAATACACTCCGGTTGAAGCGGAAGACAAATACGCTATCCTGCAGTGTGAGGTGATCGCGAAATCGGGTTCTGGTTCGCCACCGACCGGCGGATCAACCGCAAGTGTGTCACCTCCAAGTTCTTGGATAGTCAGTAGTACCCCGCCGAGCATAGGGTATCGTTCGCTGGAAGGGTTGGCAGGAGCGCGGAATCTGCCAATGGCCGTCTTTTCGTCCGCTACCGACGGCCCGGTCGTCGTCGAAATAGAACTGCCGGCAGGGGAAGAAACGTACGTGTTCAGCGTGTCCGGCGTTGAAGGCAAAGAGGTGTGGAACTGCACGTATGCCCCTCCCAGCGATGGGACCCATGCGACCGCTCGCTGTGAACGCGACGACGCTCTCGCTCCCGGGTCCTCTTACCCGCCGATCGAACTGGTCGAGCGGCCCGGGCTTGACGCACCCGACCAGCTGGTCACGACCGCGACCGTCTCGGGTGGCGGTGCCCCACAGCCCGCCACGGCCATGGACGAGATCTCCGTCGGCCCCGTCGTGCCATTTGGGTTCTCCCACTTCTCAATCGCTGTCGCCGACGCGGCGGGCAGCGAATACACGCAGGCGGGCGGCCATCCTGATTCGGTTTCAGCGACGTTTGGGTTCACCCATCACGTAAAAGTGGAATCGTCGAATGGGACCGACAAGGTGGGTCCAACCGGCTATGTGAGGTCGCTCGTTAGCGATACGCCACCGGGGTTCGTCGGGAACCCGTTGGCGGTTCCGGCCTGCCCGGTGATTGCTGAAGTGGTGACCTATCCGGCTCCGACGTGCCCCCCGCAGAGCGCCATTGGCGGTATCACCATCCATACCACTATCGGGAGATTCGAGAACCTGCCCATTTTCGTGGTTACTCCCGAAGCTGGACTGCCCGCAGAGTTCGGATTCGGAATTTCGCAGATCGGTGCCACTTATGCGCTTATCCCCGAACTTCGACCAGAAGACGGTTATGCGATTAGATTGACCTCAGGTTCCATTCCGAAAAACCCAGCGTTCCTCAGTGCTGAAGTGACGCTCTGCGGATTTGGTGCCAAGCTCGGCACCTTCGGGGAATTCGAAGAATTCGGATTCCAAGGGTGCCGCAAACGCGGAGAACCGGAAGCGGCGAAAAAGGCCTTCCTCACCAACCCCACCCGCTGCTCGGGCGGCCCTCCCGTGACCACGATCTCGGCCGACAGCTGGGAAGAACCGGACACCTGGGCATCTGCGACCGCCACGACTCCCGCGCTTACGGGTTGCGACCTGGTTCCCTTCGAACCGGAAATCTCGTTCGCGCCGACCTCCCACCAGGCGGACTCGCCGACCGGTTTGGACGTGGAACTGGCGATGCCGACCGAAGGGCTCGAAAGCCCGACCGGGATCGCGCAGGCGAACCTCGACAACGCCACGGTGACCCTGCCGGCGGGGATGGCACTCAACCCCGCGGTCGCGGCTGGGCTCGATGCCTGCTCCCCGGTGCAGATCGGGCTGGGCACGAATGACCCGGTCACCTGCCCCGAATCCTCCAAGGTGGGCACCGTCGAAGTCGAAACGCCGCTGTTGAAGAACCCACTCAAGGGCGCCGTCTACGTGGCCCGCCAGGGGGACAATCCCTATCGCTCGCTGCTCGCGGTCTACCTTGCCTTCGAATCGAAGCGCGACGGAATCCTGATCAAGACGGCCGGGAAGATCTCCCCCGACCCCGCGACCGGCCAGCTGACCGCCGAGTTCACCGAAAACCCGCAGGCGCCGTTTTCCCGGTTGGCGCTTCACATCGCCGGCGGGGATCGAGCGCCGCTGATCAACCCGAGCTCGTGTGGCACCTACAAGATCGTCTCCCGGTTCTCTCCCTGGATCGCGGCGGACCCCTCGAACCCGCTGCCCGCCGAGATCCTGACCGAGACCTCCAACCTCCGCGTCACCTCGGGCCCCGGGGGCGGGCCCTGCCCGGCGGGCGCCCTTGACCCGAAGCTCGAGGCGGGCCTCGCCGACCCGGTGGCGGGCACGACCAGCCCGTTCGTGCTCGACCTCCGCCGCGAAGACGGTTCCCAGCGCTTCAAGCGCTTCGACCTGACCATGCCGCCGGGCCTGACCGCGTACCTCAGCGGCGTTCCCTACTGCCCGGACGCGGCTCTGGCCGCGGTCTCGGAAGCCGAAGGGACCGGCCAGGCGGAGATCGACCACCCGACCTGCCCGGCGGCCAGCCAGATCGGCACGGTCTCGGTCGGCGCCGGCGCCGGCCCCAGTCCCTACTACGTCAACACCGGCAGGGCCTACCTCGCGGGGCCCTACAAAGGAGCACCGCTCTCTATCGCCGTCGTCGCCCCCGCGGTCGCGGGTCCCTTCGACCTCGGCTCGGTGGTGGTCCGGTCGGGCGCCTATGTCGATCCCGAAACCGCGCGGATCACGGTCAAGTCAGATCCGGTACCGACCATCCTCCATGGCATCTCACTCGACCTGCGTGACATCAGGGTCTCGATCGACCGCCCGCACTTCACCCTGGCGCCGACCAATTGCGAAGCGATGTCGGTCGGAGCGGAGGTCACCGGCGAAAGCGGCGGCACGGCTCAGGCGTCGAACCGTTTCCAGGTCGGTGGCTGCGGGTCGTTGGCCTTCAAGCCGAAGCTGAAGCTCAGCCTCAAAGGCTCTACGAAGCGCACCGGGCACCCGGGCTTGAAGGCGGTGCTGACCTACCCCAATTCAGGCCCGAACGCCAACATCGCCCGCGCCCAGGTCAACCTGCCGCACTCCGAGTTCATCGACCAGGGCAACCTCGACAAGACCTGCACCCGCCCGGTTCTGCTGGAAGGAAGGTGTCCGTCGCGGTCTGTTTACGGTCATGCCGAGGCTTGGACGCCGCTGCTCGAAAAACCGCTGGAAGGCCCGGTTTATCTGGTCGGCGGCTTCGGCTACCAACTCCCCGCGCTGGTCGCCGAACTGAACGGCCAGATCCGCGTCGTGCTGAAAGGCAAAGTCGACACCGGCTCGAACGACGGCATCCGCAACACCTTCGAAGCGGTGCCCGACGCTCCGGTCAGCCGCTTCGTCCTCCAGATGAAAGGCGGCAAGAAGTACAGCCTGCTCGAAAATTCCGAAAACCTCTGCGCCAGGCCGCAGAAGGCCGATGCCCGTTTCGTGGCCCAGAACGGCAAGGTCGCCCACCTCCATCCGAAGATAGCTGTGCAATGCAAGAAGCACCACCGCAAGAGCAAACAGCGATAGGGGTCCAAGGGGGGCAAGGCCCCCGACGGGGCGGAACCCCTGGCCCCTGATGAAGGGGGCGAGAGCCGCGGAGAGCGAGGCCCTCGTCGGTCGCCTCCGAGGCCGCCGGACCGAGATCGAGCGCTCGATCCTGGCCGGCGTCCATGCCGTTACGGACCTCTCCGAAGCGGCCGGCGCCGACTACGTCCGGGGCTTGGAGGGCGCGGTCTGCGCCGCCGTCGACTACGCGCTCGTCGCGCTCGAACAGAGCGAGGGGCACCCTCCTCCTGTGCCGGCGGAGCTCCTCGCCCAGGCCCGGCTCGCCGCCCGGAACGGGGTCTCGCTCGAGACCGTGATCCGGCGCTACTTCGCCGGCTTCGCGCTCCTCAGCGATTTCCTCATGCAGGAAGTCCAGGAAGGCGCGGTAGAGAGCTCAGACCTGCAGCACCTCATGGCCGCCCTCTCCGGAGTCCTCGATCGCCTTGTCGCGGCGGTCAGCGACGAGCATGCCCGGGCCGGGGGCGGCAGCTCGGGCGCGATCGAAGAGCGCCGGGCGAGCCAGGCGAGGCGGCTGCTGGCGGGGGAGCCGCCCGGCGTGGCCGATTTCTCATATGACTTCGACGCTCACCATCTCGGCCTGGTGGCGCAGGGCCCCGAGGCGGTGGAAGCGATTCGCGAGCTTGCGATCGTGCTCGACCGGCGCCCGCTGATCGTCTCCGTCGGCGAGGCCCGCTGGGCCTGGCTGGGATCGATGAAAGCGACCGACCCGATCGAGCTGCGGGAGTACACCAGGCGCAACTGGGCACCACAGCTGCGTCTGGCGATCGGTGAGCCGGCGGAGGGCCTGGAAGGCTGGCGGCTGACCCACCGCCAGGCCCGGGCCGCCTTTGCCGTTGCGCAGCGCGGTTCGGAGCGGATCGTCCGCTACGGCGACGTCACAATACTCGCTGCGGTGCTGAGGGACGAACTCCTGGTCCAGTCGCTGCGCCAGCTCTACCTCGATCCGCTCGCCCGCGAGCGGGACGGCGGAAAGGCGCTGCGTGAGACGCTGCGTGCGTATTTCGCCGCCGACCGCAACGTCTCCTCGACCGCTGCCGCCCTGGGCGTCACTCGCCATACGGTCAGCAATCGTCTACGCGCGGTGGAGGACCGGATGGGCTCGCCATTACACGAGCTGGGGCCGGAGATCGAGATCGCCTTGAGCGTCGAGCAACTCGACCAGAACACAGTCCAGCGTGCTGGTTGACCAATCTGGTTGCCCACCCGACCTGGTGAACGGACAGGTTGGTCATAACACCATGCTCGGCAACTGACAGGCTTTCGGTTCCCGTATCAGTGGAATTTTTAAGAGTCACTAACCACTGGAATCAATCACAGTATGCAAAAAGGAGACCGAAAATGCGTAAGGTAATATTGATCGGGATGGCAATAGCCGTCGCCGCCTTCGCCAGTCCGCTCGTGGCCGGCGCGAGCGCCAGCAATTGGAAGAGTCACGGGGTGGAAATCACGGAATCTCATAACATCCCGATGCAGGGGACCCTGTCGACTACCGGCGAAGCTGGCGGCTTGACCTGCGGGTCCGTCAAAGCAGAACTGCGCTTGGAACCAGGGAGTGCAGGAAAGGTAACTGCACTCGAAATCCCCACTTCTTATTGTCACGGCACCGGCGGCATGGCTGGGTGCGCGGTGACGTCGATTACCGTGGAAAACATCCCGTGGGGCATTCATGATCTCGCCACGAAGATCTCGGTGTCAGGTACCAGCATCACCTTTACCTACACCGGATTCCTCTGTCCGCGCATAATTAACTACTCCGGCGAAGGCATGACTCTCACGCCGGACAATATGAGCCAGATCCATTCGCTCACCGTCAGCGGATTGTTGCAGGCAACCTACCCTAGCGGTTCGAACATCTCCATCTCGGGATCGTTGTCGCCCGTCAACGCAAGCGACAGCGGCCTGTACGGCCTGTAGCCGGTCCACGCGGAAAGTCCATGGGCGCAGGTAGGCTGGCGCCCATGGACTTCGCCCTCTCCGACCATCAGAAGGATTTCGTCGACGCGATCCGGGACTTTTGCGATCGCGAGTGCGGGACGCCGGATCAGCGCGAGCGGCTGACCGGCGGCTACCGCGAGCATCACAGCTTCGACATCTACAAGCAGATGGCCGAGCTGGGGTGGCTCGGGGTGACGATCCCCGAGGAGTACGGGGGGTCGGGCGGGTCGATGCTCGATGCCTGTCTGTTCATGGAGGAGACCTCGCGGGGGCTGGCGCCGATCGGCGGCTACGCGACGACGCTGATCGTCGCCGGCGCCACCCAGCGCTTCGGTACGGAGGCGCAGAAGGAAGAGATCCTCGGGGGTATCGCCTCCGGCTCGGTCGAGGCGATCGCGATGACCGAGCCCGAGGCCGGCTCCGACGTTGGTGCCCTCTCCTGCAAGGCCGAGCGCGTCGACGGCGGCTACGTCCTCAACGGCCAGAAGGTCTTCTGCTCCAACGCCCACATCTCCGACCATGTGCTGGTCGTCTGCCGCACCACCCGCAGCGAGGACAAGCACGCCGGGATGACGATGATCTGGGTCCCCCGCGAAGTCGACGGGATGGAGGTGATCCCGATCGAGACGATGGGCGGCCGCGAGACCAACCACCTCTACTTCACCGACTGCGTCGCCCGCGAGGAGGACGTCCTCGGCGTGGTCGACCAGGGCTGGATGCAGCTGATGGCCGGGCTCAACGTCGAGCGCCTGATCCTCGCCGCGACGATGCTCGGGATCGCTCAGCGGGCCCTCGACGACCTCCTGCTCTACGTCAAGGAGCGGCGCCAGTTCGACCGCCCGATCGGCTCCTTCCAGGCCCTCCAGCACCGGATCGCCGACCTCGCCACCGACCTGCAGGCGGCGCGGCTGATGACCCACTGGGTCGCGAGCCTGGTCGACGAGGACCCCGACCGGATGCTGCCCCAGCAGGCCTCGATGGTGAAGCTCTTCGTCACCGAGGTGACGAAGAGGGTGACCCTGGAGGGGATGCAGATGATGGGCGGCTACGGCTACTCCTCCGAGTACGACATGGAGCGCCTCGTCCGCACCTCCCTGGTCTCGACGATCTACGGCGGCACCTCCGAGATCCAGCGCACGATCATCGCCAAAACGCTCGGGCTCTAGGTAGCGCTACTCCTCTTCAGGTCAAGACGCGGTTGCCACCTGGCCTTCGACCAGCGCCGGCTCGCCGATGTGGAACCCCTGGGCGTAGTCGATCTCGAAGGCGCGCACCATCGACAGCGTCTCCGCGTCCTCGATCCCCTCGGCCACGGTCTCCTGGCCGAAGGCCTTGGCGAACTGGACCAGGGCTTGAACCAGCTTCTGGTCGGTCGGCGAGCGCGGTAGCTCGCGGATGAACTCGATGTCGATCTTCAGGTGCTGGACCGGCAGCTCTTTCAGGTAGCTGAAGGAGCTGAAGCCGGTGCCGAAGTCGTCGAGGCCGAGGCCGCAGCCCATCGCGGTGACGGTCTCGGCGAAGTGGCGGGCGGCGTCCATGTTCGTGATCGCCGCCGTCTCGGTGATCTCGAAGTCGAGCCAGGCGGGGTTGAGGCCGTCCGCGATCGCCACCCGCACGTCCTCGATCAGCGCCGGCTCGCAGAGCGAGGACCCGGAGACGTTGACCGCGATCGGCCGCGAGCGCCCCGCCAGATCGATCGCCTTCGCCAGCACCATCCGGTCGATGTCGACGATCAGGCCGAGCCGTTCCGCCGTCGGCAGGAACGAGGAGGGCGGGATCACGTCGTCGTGCTCGTCGAGCATCCGCACCAGCAACTCCTCGCGGGCGACGCAGCCGCTGCGGAGATCGACGATCGGCTGCGCGTAGACGACGATCCGCTGCTGCGCCAGCGCTTCGCTGATGCGGTCGGCCCAGGTCAGCTTGCGGTTCGGCCCGGTGGTCGAGTCGACGGCTCGGCCGCCGCCTTCTTCCTTGGCTTCGCAGAGGGCGATGTCGGCGGCGATCATCAGCCCTTCGGCGGTGATCTCCTCGCCGCGGCCGCCGAAGGTGGCGATGCCGACGCTGGCGCCGACCGCCGGGGTGCCCCGCTCCCGGACCAGGGCGATCAGCCGCTCCGCCGCCGCCCGTGCCTGCTCCGGGTTCGCCCGCTGCAGCAGCAGGGCGAATTCATCGGCGCAGATCCGCGCCGGCAGGTCTTCGGCCCGTGCCTCCTCGCGCAGCAGGGTGGCCACGGTCTCCAGCAGCCGGTCGCCGGCCTCGTGGCCGAGCGAGTCGTTGACGAGGCTGAAGGAGTCGATGTCGAGCAGCAGCAGGGCACCGGGCTCGTCCAGGTAGCGGGGGTCGAGGAGGCGGTCTTCAACCTCTTCGACGAAGCTGTCCCGGTCGATCAACCGCCGCTTGTCGATCGCCTCGCTCACGCTGGCTCCTTAGTGCCCCGATAGTTTGCGTGAAAACGATTGTACAAAAAATTAGGTAGACGCTTGGGAAAAGCGCTTCAACAGGTCAGGCTCGCTATCCTTCGCCCCAGCCTCGCGCCTCGGCCCGGGGTTTGTTTTTTGTAACGACTTCTGCAACGACTGCCTCAGGCACGGAACGAGGGAGAAGATGGCTCGCGGAGATGTCCGCATTGCGGTGACGATGGCTTGCGAAGAGTGCAAGCGTCGCAATTACCAGACCAACAAGTCGCGGCGCAATACGCCGGACCGCATCGAGATGCGGAAGTTCTGCCGCTGGTGCGGCCGCCACACCCCGCACAAAGAGACCAGGTAGTTCGCGATGGCGAAAACCCGTGCACAGCGCAAGGCCGAGCGCCGGGCTCGGGAAGCCGAACAGCAGAAACGCCTGCGCGGCCACGACACCCCGAGCCAGGCCCAGCACGACACCCAGGTCCCGGTCTCCGGCGAGGTGGCCGAGGTCGAGGCGGTGGAGATGGGGATCGCCGCCGGCGCCCCCGAGTCGCAGCTCGAGACCCCCGACGCTCCCAAGCCCCGCTCCGCCCGCCGAGCCGAGGCCAAGGCGCTCAAGGAGGCCGAAAAGCGCAAGCGCGACGAGCAGAAGCGGCGCGAGCGCCAGCAGCTCGACAAAAAGCAGAAACAGGCGAAGGCCGAACGCCAGCGGGGCGGTTTCATCGGCTTCCTCATATCCTGTTGGCAGGAGCTGAAGAAAGTCCAGTGGCCCGACCGGGAGACCCTGGTCCAGGCGACTGCGGTCACCATCCTCTTCGTGGCCGTCGCGGCTGCCTACCTGGGCGCCCTCGACGCGGCTTTCAACTGGCTCGTCAAGCAGATCCTCTAAGCGGGATCCCGAACAAAGGCTTCTAAGAGATGTATCGCTGGTACGTGATCAACACCTACTCCGGGCACGAGAACAAGGTCAAGCACAACCTCGAGCACCGGGTGCAGACGATGAGCCAGAACCGCAACGTGCGGCAGGTCGTCGTCCCGACCGAGCAGGTCTCCGAGATGAAGGACGGGCAGAAAATCCAGACCGAGAAACGGACGATGCCCGGTTACGTCCTCGTCAACATGGAGATGACCGACGACGCCTGGGGCCTGGTCAAGAACACCCCCGGCGTCACCGGCTTCGTCGGTTCCCGCAACAAACCGGTGCCGCTCTCCAAACCCGAGGTCGACCGCCTGCTCCACCGCGAGACCGCCGAGCGCCCGCGTACCCAGGCCCAGTTCGCGATCGGCGAATCGGTCAAAGTCATCTCCGGCCCGCTCTCCGACTTCTCCGGCGAGATCGCCGAGATCAACGAGGACGCCGCCAAACTCAAGGTGCTGGTCTCGATC
>Ga0068856_100000147_pt1 | contig 71694 bp, 61 predicted proteins | sample KBSCornC62_FD_66595 | JGI IMG/M metagenome (GOLD analysis project Ga0068856, IMG submission 66595) | Corn rhizosphere microbial communities from Kellogg Biological Station, Michigan, USA - KBS Corn C6-2 | ecosystem: Host-associated > Plants > Roots > Rhizosphere > Soil ...
GAGAGCTTTTTGCGGCCATGGCCGAGTTCGTAACCGCCCTCCCAGATATGCAAGTCGCTGTGGCAGACCCCGGCCGCCTTCACTTTCAGCAGCACCTGCGTGCCTGAGGGCTGCGGGGTCGGCTGATCGACCTCCTGCAAGGGGGCGTTGAATTCGGTGACCTGAAAGCTCTTCATCGCTTTTCTCCCTTGGATCGCTTTTATGTTGGCCAGCCAGCCAGTTCCCGGCATTTGTTAGAGGCTTACGCGGCCTCGATCAATGGATGATGGCAGGCCACGAACTGCTGCGGCGCCACGGCGCGAAGTTCCGGCACCTCGGCGGCGCATCGCGCATCGGCGCGCGGGCAGCGGGTGCGAAAGCGGCAGCCCGAGGGCGGCGCCATCGGCGACGGCGGCTCGCCGGCCGGCACCCGTTCGGCCGGCCGCACGTCGGGATCGGGTACCGGGATCGCCTCGATCAGCAATGCGGTATAGGGATGCGCCGGATGCGCGAATAGCTGCTCGGACGGGCCGACCTCGCAGAGCCGGCCCAGATACATCACGGCGACGCGGTCGCTGACCGCCTTCACCACCGCGAGATCATGGGCGATGAACAGCAGCGTCAGGCCGTAGCGCGCCTTCATCTCCTCCAGCAGATTGAGGATCTGGGCGCGGATCGACACATCGAGCGCGGAGACCGGCTCGTCGCAAATCACAAAATCCGGATTGAGCACCAGCGCGCGCGCGATGCAGATGCGCTGGAACTGCCCGCCGGAAAACTCATGCGGCAGCCGTCCCGTCACCAGCGCCGGATCGAGGCCGACCGCCGTGAGCACATCGCTCACCAGTTGCTTGCGCTTTTCCGGATCCTTGACGCCGGATATCACCAGCGGCTCGGCGATGATGTCGCCGATCCGCCGCCGCGGATTCAGGGATGCAATGGGGTCCTGAAAGATCAGTTGCACGCGCCGGCGCATCTTTCGCAAGGCTTCGCCCTGCATCGCCGTGAGATCCTGGCCGTCGAACAGCACGTGGCCCGACACCGCCTTGCGCAATTGCAGCACCGCGCGGCCCAGCGTGGACTTGCCGCAACCGGATTCGCCGACCAGGCCGAGCGTCTCGCCGCGCGCCACCTGCAGGCTGACATCGGACACCGCATGAATGGTCCGGCCACCGACGGAATATTCGACGACGAGGTTTTGCACGTCGAGCAATGGCGTCTTTGTCTGCGTCACGTCCAGCATCAGGCGCGCACCCTCGCCTCGGCATGGATGGGATGGAAGCAGGCGTATTGGTGGTCGGGCGACTCTGGAGCCGCGAGCGGCGGCTTTTCGCGTTTGCAGCGGTCGTCGGCGTAGCGGCAGCGCGGCGAGAACGAGCAACCCGCGATCGGCCGGGTCGGATCGGGCGGCCGGCCGGAAATCGCCGGCAACGGCGTATGCGGGGCGGCATCGATCTTCGGCAGCGCCGCCAGCAGCGCCTCGGTATAGGGCATCCGCATCTTCTTGAACAAATCCGGCGTCGGCGCGCGCTCGACGACGCGGCCGGCATACATCACGGCGACTTCGTCGGTGCGGCCGGCGACCACGCCGAGGTCATGGGTGATCAGGATCATCGCCATGTGGCGGCGGCGCTGTTCGCGCGCCAGGAGATCGAGGATCTGCGCCTGGATGGTGACGTCGAGCGCCGTGGTCGGCTCGTCCGCGATCAGTAATTTAGGTTCGCAGGACAGCGCGATCGCGATCGCCACGCGTTGCCGCATGCCGCCGGACAACTGATGCGGATATTGCGTCAGGCGCTGCTCCGGCGCGGGAATGCCGACCGCCGCGAGCAATTCGACGCTGCGCTTTCTGGCGGCCGGGCCGTCCAGCTCCAGATGCTCCTGCAACGTTTCGATCAATTGCGTGCCGATGGTCAGGACCGGATTGAGCGAGGTCATGGGGTCCTGGAACACCACGGCCAGCGAGCGGCCGCGCAGTTTTCGCAGAGCTTCGCGGTCAAGCGAGGCGAGGTTCTGCCCATCGAACATCACGCGGCCGGACAGTTTTGCCTTTTTCGGCAGCAATTGCAGGATGGCGCGCGACAGCATGGTCTTGCCGCAACCGGATTCGCCGACGATACCGAGCGTTCGCCCGGCGCCGATCGCGAGATCGACATGATCGACCGCGCGAAGATTGCCGCGCGGCGTCGCCAGATCGACCGCGACACCCTCGACCGACAGCAACGCCGACGCCGTCACAGCGCGCCCTGCCGGGGGTCGGTCAACGCCCGCAAGGTGTCGCCGACCAGGTTGAAGGAGAGCACCGTGAGGAACATCGCGGCCGCGGGAATGAAAGCCAGCCGCGGCGCGATTTCGAGGCTCTCCCGCCCCTCCCCGATCATGCTGCCCCAGCTCGAGATCGGCGGCGGCACGCCGAGACCGAGAAACGACAGCGCGCCCTCGACTACGATGGTGACGGCGACGCCGAGCAGGAAGAAGGCAAGCAGCGGCAGGAATACGTTCGGCAACAATTCGCGCAGCAGGATCCGCGCATGGGTCGCGCCCAGGGCCTGCGCCGCGATCACGAATTCGCGCCGCGCCAGCGTCAGCGTCGAGGCGCGCGCGACCCGCATGAAGGCGGGAATGCCGAGCACGCCGAGGATGCAGGTGAGATTGAGCAGCGACTGGCCGAGATAGGCGGTGACGGCGAGCGCGAGGATCAGCGGCGGAAACGCCAGCAGCACATCCATGCTGCCGACCACCAGCGTTTCAAAACGACCGCGGAAGTAGCCGGCCAGCATGCCGAGCGCGCCGCCGAACACGAGGCCGATGACCGGCGCGCAGAGGCCGACGGTGAGCGAAATCCGCGCGCCATGAATCAGCCGCGAAAGCTCGTCGCGCCCGAGCGTGTCGGTGCCGAGCCAATGCTCCGCCGAAAACGGCGCACGCCGCGCCAGCATGTCCATGTCGGTCGGGCTCGGCAGCGGCAGCACGTCGGCGAGCGCGGCCGCGGCGAGCACCAGCAGGGTCCAGCCGACCGCCATCCAGAATAGCGCGCCGAGCCGCCGCGTCCGCCTGACCGGACTGACGACGACGGCGTCATCGATCTCGAGCTCAAGCGTGGCCATGACGTATCCTGGGATCGAGGACGGCGTAGAGCATGTCGACCACGAAATTCATCAGCACGTAGCCGCAGGCCACGAACAGCACCACGCCCTGCAGGATGATGAGGTCGCGGGTGTAGATCGCGCCCAGCAGCAGCCGGCCGATGCCGGGCAGCGCGAACACCGATTCGACGATCACGGTGCCGCCGATCAGCCGGCCGATATTGATCCCGGTGACGGTGACCAGCGTCAGCGACGACGGTTTTAGGGCATGCACCAAAAGAATGCGCGACGGCTTTAAGCCTTTGGCGCGCGCCATCGCGATATAGTCCTCCTGCAGGGTCGCGATCATGTCGGAGCGCAACACCCGCATCAGCACCGGCCATTCGCCCAATGCCAGGGTCAGCGCCGGCAGCACAAAACTTCTGATATTGCCGACGGGATCTTCGCCGAACGGCACATAGCCGGTCGCGGGCAACCAGCGCAGTTCGACGGCGAAAAGATAGATCAGCAAGATCGCGGCGAGGAACGCCGGGACCGATAGCATACCGAACGCGCTGCCCGTGACAAAACGGTCGAAGGCGCTGCCGCTTCGCACTGCGCAGGCGATCGCCAAGGGAATGCCGATCGCAAGCGCGGTGAGCTCGGCGAGCAGCATCAGTTCGATCGAGACCGGCAACCGTTCGCTGACGGCCTGCAACACGGTCTGTCCGGTCCGGAACGAGCGGCCGAAATCGCCCTGCAGGACATGACCGAGCCAGCTCGCATAGCGCCACCAGATCGGCTGATCGAGCCCCATGTCGTGGCGCAACGCCGCCACCTTGTCGGGCGTCGCCTGGTCGCCGAGGATGACATAGGCCAGATCGCCCGGCAGCAGCGAGGCGATCAGGAAGGTCAGCAGCGAGACCGCCACCAGCACCGGCACCAGATAAACCAGCCTGCGCCCGACGAACCCGAACATCCCCTGCTATTCCAGCCAGGCCCGCGATACGTCGATCACCCCGCTGTACATTTTGGGGAGACCCTTCAGCTTGGCGCTGGAAATCGCATAGTAGGTGTTCTGGAAGGTCCAGAACCAGATCGCCTCGTGATTGACCAGCCGGCTGATCGCGCAATAATCCTCGGTTCGCGCGGCGATGTCGGCCGTGGTGCGCGCATGCTCGAGCAGCTTGTCGAGTTCGGGATTGGAATAGTTCGCCAGCGCCACCGGGCTGCCGGTGTGGAAATTCGCATACATCTGCGGATCGGGATCGGCGAGATCGATGATGCGCCACGGCGTCAACTGGAACTGGCGCATGAAGGCGCGCGGCACCACGCTGGCCTGGTCGATCTGCTCGATCTCCATATTGGCGCCGGCCTGCTTCCAGAATTGTTGCAGGATCTGGCCTACCGTGCGCCCTCGCGGCGTCGCGGTGACGATCATCTTGAAATCGACCGGCTTGCCGTAATCCTTGATCAGGGCCCTGGCCTTTTCGAGATCGAACGGCAGCGCGCCGTCGTCCTTGCACTTGACCCAGGAGCCGTCGCCATAGGGATTGCTTGCGGGTCGCGACAGCCCGTTGGTGAGCGCCTGCGACATCTTCTTGCGGTCGATCGACATCACCATGGCCTGGCGTACCCGCACATCGTCGAACGGCGCGACCTTGGTGTTGAAGGCATAGACCGACGCACCCGATCCTTCATAGGTGTGCACCGCCAATTTGGAATCTTTTTGTGCCTTCTCGATATTGTCCGCGTCGGCTTCGTCATCCCAGACGATATTCACCTCGCCGGATTGCAGGCTGGCGAAGCGCGACTGCGCGTCGGGCAGCGGCTTGAGCACGATGCGATCGAGATAAACGTGGTCCTTGTCCCAATAGTCGGGATTCTTTTCCAGCACCATGCGGTCGCCCGCGATCCATGACTTCAGGACATACGGCCCGGTGCCGACGGGATTGCGGTTGTAATCGTCGCCCTTGGTCTTCCACGCGGTCGGCGATTGCACGACGTTGTTCGAGCTTTGCACGGACATCAGCGCCGGCTGGTTCACCGACGGGTCGTTCAGATGATAGACCACCGTGAGGTCGTCGGCCGCCTCCACGTCATGGACGTAGGCGATGTAGAAGGCGCAGCGGCATTTGTTGGCGGGGTCTTTCTGGCGGTCGAAGTTTTCCTTCACCGCCTGCGCGTTGAACGGCGTGCCGTCCTGGAATTTGACGCCCGGCCGCAGCTTGAAGGTCCAGGTCTTGAAATCGTCCGAGTGGCTCCAGGACAGCGCCAGCTTCGGCACCGGTTCGCCCTTGTCATTGAGCGTGGTCATCGTATCGAAGATCGCCGCGGCCGCGGTCTCGGCCGACGTGTCGAACACGCCGACTTTCAGCGGATCGAAACCGGGAATGTCGAGTTCGAGGCCGACGGTGATGCTGCCGCCCTGCTTCTGGGCACTGGCGGGAGCAGCAGGCAAAGCCAGCGCCGCGAGCAATGAAATGCCAAATCCCGTGGCAAGGAAAATCCGCGTAGAGCCGCGCGAGCCGACCGTCGCACTCATGGTATCTCCTCCGAGAGCAATCCGTCCGGTATTCCGGATCGTTGGTGACTTGACGTCAGATTGGCTGGAATCGATGGCTGCGGCAAGGCCGCAAGTGCGCTTCGCGCGAAAAGCCGCAGCGGGTTAAACTATCGTCCAACGCGGATGCGGTCAGCGAGGCTCCGCCACCGGCGCCTTTGCGGTGAAGGCCGCGATTTCATCTTCGCCAAGGCCGCTCTCCCGGAGATAGGCCAACGTGTGTTCGCCGAGCGTCGCCGCGCGCCGGCCCGCCGAGACCGTCGTGCCCGACATCCGGAACGGCAGATTCATCACCTTGAACGTGCCGCCGCCGTCTTCCACTTCGGCCAGCGCCCCGCGATGCGCGATCTGGGGATCGGCCAGCGCCTCGGCGACGGTGCGATAGGCGGAACTCGGCACTCCGTTCCTGCTCAATTCCGCAAGGCATTTTTCAGTCGTAAGCGTGCGCGACCACTGCTCGACGCCATCCATCAGCGCCGACCAGTTGGCGCGCCGGTCGCCATATCTGGCAAAGCGCGGATCGGTGATCCAGTCGGCATGGCCGGCCGCGGTCACGAGGCCCTGAAACGTCTTCTCGCTGGCGATCGCGATCATGACATAGCCATCCGAGGTCTCGACCGGCCCGAACATCGGCCGGCTCGGCGCCGGCACCTCGAACTGCGACCATTGCACCTCGTTCAGGGTCAGGCCGAGCATCGATTCCAGCATCGACACGTCGATGTGCTGGCCATGCCCGGTGCTGCAGCGCTGGTAGAGCGCCGCCGAAATCGCGCCGAACGCCTGGGTGCCGCTGAAGACGTCGGCATGATAGATGCCGCAATAATCCGGCCGGCTGCGCCCGGGCTGATAGGCGAGATGCGCCATCTCGTAACCGGAGGCGGCGTGGATCACCGGCGCATAGGCGGCCAACTCGCTGGACGGGCCGGTCTGGCCATAGCCTGAGATCGAGCAGTAGATCAGTTTCGGATTGATCTCGCGCAACGACGCGTAGTCGAGTTTCAGGCGCCGCATCACGCCGGGGCGATAATTCTCGACCAGGATATCGGCCGTTGCGACCAGTTTGCGGACCACCTCGATGGCTTTCGGAGACTTGAGGTCGAGCACCAGGCTGCGCTTGCCGACATTGAGCTGGCCGAACACCGTGCTCGAACCGTTGCGGACGGGCGGGCGGGTTCGCATGGTCTCGCCCTCGGCGGGCTCGATCTTGATCACCTCCGCGCCCATGTCGGCGAGCATCCGGGTGCAATAGGGACCGGCAATCGTGGTCGAGAAATCCAGCACGCGAAGACCGCCATAACTCTTTGTCAAATTAGCCTCATCGTTTCTCGTTACGGTCATTCCCAAAGCTCCCTGCGCCGGGTTGCCGGGCACCGCATGACCCTAGATGGCGGAGCCCGGTCAGGGAAGCGGCTGCCGCGTCGTTTCACCCGGGCCCGAGCTCGGCCCGGTACTCATCTGGCCCAAATACAACTGGACTGGTTCTTGCATCGATCTCGCCAGGCCGCCGCGGGGGCATGATTTGAGGGTCCTGTTCGTCACCACTGAAATGGATGATTTCGTCCGTGTCGGCGGGCTCGCAGCCGTTTCGGCCGCCCTGCCGCGGGCGCTCCGGGCGCTAAGCGACGTCCGGATCATGCTGCCGGGGTATACGGACCTGGTTGAGCAGCTCACGCATGTTCAAATCGTTGGCGAATGTCCGCGGCTCGGCGAAATGCCAGCCTGCAAACTCGGGCGGGCGTCGACCCGGGACGGCCTGCCGGTCTATGTGCTGCTCTGTCCGCAACTCTACGACCGCCCCGGCAATCCCTATGGCGACACCGACGGCCGGGACTGGCCGGACAACGACATCCGCTTCGGCCGGTTTGCCTCCGCCGCTGCCCAACTGGCGGCGGGCACATTGGACAAAAACTGGGCAGCCGATCTGGTCCACGCCAACGACTGGCAGGCCGCCTTGGTGCCGGCTTACCTAAACTGGAACGCGGTCCGGATCCCGACCATCCTGACCATCCACAACCTCGCCTATCAGGGTCTGTTTCCGAAGGACTCGTTGCGCCGGATCGCGGCGCCCGAAAACTCCTTCCATATCGATGGTCTCGAATTTTACGACAAATTGTCCTTCCTGAAGGGCGGCATCGTCTACGCCTCGCACATCACCACCGTCAGCGAGACCTACGCGCGCGAGATTACCACGCGCGAGCTCGGCTGCGGGCTCGAGGGCCTGCTGCGCCTCCGTTCGGATGCGGCGCAACTGACGGGGATCCTCAACGGCATCGACGAGAGCTGGGACCCGCGGGTCTGTGCGCAACTGGCGCAGCCATTCGGCGCCGGCGATTGGGAGGGCAAGCGGGCCAATGCCGATTACGTGCGTCAGCAGTTCGGGCTTGCGCTGTCGCGCGGCCCGATCTTTGGCCTCGTGGCGCGGCTGGTTCATCAAAAGGGTATCGACCTCGTGCTGTCGGCGGCGGACGAGATCGTCGCGGCCGGTGGCCAGATCGTGGTCACCGGCAGCGGCGAGCCCGGCATCGAGCAGGCGCTGGTGGACGCCCACCGCCGCCGCCCCGATGCGATCGGGGTCGCGATCGGTGTCAATGACGGCCAGGCGCGGCGGATTTTTGCCGGCAGCGATTTTACCCTGATGCCGTCGCGGTTCGAGCCGTGCGGCCTGAGCCAGATGTACGCGCAGAAATTCGGATCGCTGCCGATCGGTCACCAGACCGGAGGACTTGCCGAGACCATCAAGGACGGCGAAACCGGGTTCCTGTTCGCGCAGCCGTCGATCGAATCGTTTCTCGGCAGCATCCGGCGGGCGTTTTCGACTTTTGCGACGAAGGAGCGCCTCGACTCCATGCGACGCAACGCGATGTCGCGATCGTTCAGTTGGGATATTTCCGCGGCATGTTATGATGCGCTGTATCGCAAGGCCTTGTCAGTTTAACGCACCCGTTCGACGCGGCGCGTCTCCGGCATCACCAGCCAGATCGTTGCAAGGCCGAGCGCGGCCACACAGGCAAGGCCGGTGAACGCCACGGAACTTCCAAACTTGTCGCTGGCATAGCCGGCCAGCACCGTGCTGAGCGAGGCGCCGATGCCGGTCGCCGTGCCGACGATGCCCTGCGCGAGGTTGAAGTGGCCGCTGCCGAAGGCGACGTCGGCGACGATCAGCGGCACCATCACGCTGAACACCGCCGCCGTGATGCCGTCGAACACCTGCACCATGACCAGAAGATAGGGATCGCTGACCACCGCGAACAGCAGCCCGCGGGTCGCGAGCGCGGCAAAGCCGATCAGCAGCAGCGGCCGGCGGCCCCATTGTTGCGCCTTGCGCCCGACCGAAGGCGAGGTCCACGCCACGATCGCCTGCGGCACCACGATGCAGGCCGCGATCAGTACCGGCGCCCATTGGCTCGACCTTGTGGTGACGACGCCCGCCATCAGCGGCAGCATCGCGGCGTTGGCGAGTTGCAGCAGCAAAATGCTGGCGGCAAAGATCAACAGCGCCGGTTGACGGATCAACCGCAGCACGCTGGTGGCGTTGACGTCCTCGACCTCGCGCACAACCGCGCCATGCGCCCAGGTCGCATCGACGTCGCGCTCGCGGATTCGCATCAGCGAGAGCAGCGCCGGGATCGCGAGAACAAAGGTGACGATGAACACCGAACGGCTCGACAGGAGATAGCCGAAAGTGCCCATCACGGCCGCGGCGGTGCCGTTGCCGAGCGAGGCAAAGCGCGCATTGCGCCCGAGCCGCTCGCCGATCGCAAACGGGCCGACCAGGCCGAGGCTGATCGCGGCGATCGCGGGTCCGAGCACGCAGCTCGCGGCGGCATGCAGCGTCGCGGCTGCCGCCACCACCGGCAGGATCGGCCACACCGCGTAGCTGAGCGCGGCAAGGCCGATGGTCGCAACCGCGAGGCCCGCGACCATCCGCTCGGAGCGCGCGGCGTCGACGATCGCTCCGCCCGGCATTTGTCCGATCAGGCCGACGATGCCGCCGATCGAGAGGACAAAACCAATCTCGACCTGAGTCCATTTCTCCGTCGTCAGGTAAACTGCAACGAAGGGACCGAATCCGGTCTGCACATCCGCAAGAAAGAAGATGAACCAGTCGAGCCCGCGCAGGCTCTCGGGACGACAAGAGGGCCCGCTTGGCTGCGGCGGCGTCGTGGGACCGCCGCCAACCGGCCGCGCCCGATCGCCGTCATCGACAGGGCCCGGTCTTGGTCTGGGTGGGCGCGCGAACAGGATGGCCTCTTTCGGCTGCTTCACTGGTCGTCGAACTGCAGCGGCTCCAGGGCGCCGGAAGCCCCCAGCACCACGATCGGCGAGCCTTCCTTGTATTCCGGCGCGGCCTTCACCTGGTCCTTGGTCAATTCGAGCGTGACGGCATCGCTCTTGTCGGCAACGCGGCCAAATCGCAGCGCGTTCCAGTCGACCGCGATCTTTCGGCTGCCGACGCCGAGAAAGCCGCCGAAATCGATCACCGCGGCGCGCACCGTACCGCTGCGATCGACGATCACGTCGACGATGTGCCCCATGTCCTCGTTGGCCGCGCTGCGGACGTCGCGGCCCAGCGTGCCATGGGCCTCCTTGGCGCCGATGATGGTGACGGAAGCCGGCGGCGCGTGTTCGGTCGGCGGGGGCGTCGGCGTCGCCTTTGGCTGTGGCGTCGGCGCGGCCGGCTGCGACGTCGGGTCAGCGGCCCACACCGCCGCCGTCGCCAGTACCGAAAACAAAATCGCAAGCGGCGCAAGAGTGCGTTTGGCGCGCATGGGGCCTCCCTGGAACCGACTAAAACTTCAGTGCGCGAGCACGATCGACACGCGGATCTCGCCGCGCGTGCGCAAGACTTCGAGCGAGACGTCCTCGCCGTGACGGCGCACCCGCAAATCGACGCTGGAGGCGCCGAGCCTGAGGTCGCGCAACACCACTTCGCTGAGAAAGGCCGGCAGCCGCGGATTGCGCAGCCGGATTTCGCCATGCGCGGCGTCGAATTCGAGACCGAGTGCTGCTTCCAATAGCGTGAACGGCGTGGCGCTGGCCCAGGCCTGCGGCGCGCAGGCGACCGGATAGAGCGTGGGGCCGCGGCCCTTCTCGCGACGGAAACCGCAGAACAATTCCGGCAGCCGCCGCAAGTCCATATAGGTCGCGGCGTCGAACAAGGCCTTGAACAAATGCGCAACCGAATGCTTCAGGCCGTAACGCGCGAGCCCCAGCGCGATCAGCGCATTGTCGTGCGGCCAGATCGAGCCGTCATGATAGGACATCGGATTGTAGCGCGCCTCGCCGCGCGCCACGGTCCGGATGCCCCAGCCGGTAAAGAAATCCGGCCGCATCAGATCGGCGGCAACCAGCCGCGCGCGATCCGGCCTGATCATGCCGCTGAACAGCACCTGGCCCGCATTCGAGGTGCGCACGCAACACGGCTTCTTGTCGCCGTCGAGCGCCAGCGCATAGGTGCCGAGATCGTCGCACCAGAACGCTTCCTCAAAGCGTTCGGCCAGCCGCGTTGCTTCGGTCTCGAGCTTTTTCGCCAGATCGTGCCTGCCGAGCCGCGCCGCGCAGCGCGCCGCGAGTTGCTTGCCGGCGAACACGTAACCCTGCACCTCGGCCAGCGCGATAAAACCTTCGGCAAGTTTTCCGTCGGCATGGAAGATCGCGTCAAACGAGTCCTTCCAGCCCTGGTTGGCCAGCCCCTGCTCGGAGGCGCGCTGATATTCGACAAAGCCATCCTTGTCGGGATCGCCCGCGCCGTCGATCCAGCGCAGCCCGGCTTCGATCGCCGGCCACAGTTCGACCAGCGTTTCCTCGTCATTGGTGCGCTCGACATAGAGCCCGGCCAGCAGCACGAACAGCGGTGTCGAATCGACGCTGCCGTAATATAGCGCGAACGGAACCTCGCGCAGCGCCGCCATTTCGCCGCCGCGCATCTCATGCAGGATTTTTCCAAGCTGCGCATCCGCCAGCGGATCGACGGTTTTGGCCTGATAGAACGCCAGCCGCTTCAGCACGCCGCGCGCGACCCGCGGATCGATCCACAGCATCTGCAGCGCGGTGATGATGCCGTCGCGGCCGAACGTGGTGGAATACCAGGGAATGCCGGCATAGGGATATCGCCCCTGCGGCGTATCGGTCATCAGCATGTTGAGGTCGGCCATCGACTGGCACAGCACCTCGTTGAAAATGTTGTTGGAGGTCTCGATGCTGGTGGCCCCCGCGTTGGAGCGCCGCATCTCGCGGCGATGGGCCAGCAGGCCACGGAAGAAGGGCACAGGCTTCTCCGCGTCCGGCTTGTCGCAGGACACCGCGATGAACAGCGAACTCGCCTGCTGCGGCGCCAGCTCGAAATGATAGGTCGCGGCGCCGACCGCGAGCCGGGTCGGCCGTGGATCGAAATGCAGCGAGGTGTGCCGCGCCTTGCCGTCGAGCCCCTGATAATCCAGCTGCACGTCGGACGGACCGACCAGCCGGCTGGAGCCGATGCCGCGGCGCGGGCGTTTCTCGCCGCGGACCTCGAACAGATCGGCAAAATCATTGTCGAACGACAGCGTCAGATCAAAACTCGCGGTCAGTCCGCCATGGTTCTGCAGGCCGATGCGCTGATAGGCGATGCCGCGCCACAGGAAGATGCTGCGGACGATGTGCAGCAGGTCCTTCTGCAGCACGATGCGGCCGTTGCGGTAGATGTCGGGATTGGTGAGATCGATGGTCAGCGACGAATTGTCGTCGCGCAGGTTCGATCCCAACAGCAGCGGTTGCAGATCGTCGAGCGCCAGTTCCAGCCGCGCGAGATAGCGGGTGTCGGCGTTGAACAGGCCGTCGGGACCGCCGGCGGACGCGCCGATGTCCCCATGGCTGTCGAGCACGATAAAAGTGTCGTCATGCTTGAGCGAGCGCCGCGGCCGCGCCGCGGGGCCGGTCATCGGGATGTAGAACGGCGATTCCGCGACCTGCTCGACGACCCGGGCGGTTACGATCTTGCTGGCGGCTTCGGCTGGCATGGATGACCTCGCGCGGCTTTCCCTTAAGCGGCTTCCCCTGTACGGCTTTGCTCGGCCGTCGCGCTCAACGCACTCGGACTCTCACTCTACCACCCGCAAGCTCAGGCCGCATGCGTCGCAAGCCGGCTCATTTCCTGCGTCACCAGTTCGCGATACGGCCCCTCGCCCTGCATCAGCCGGTCGGGCGGCCCGTCCTCGATGATCTTGCCGGCTTTCAGCATCACCACCCGGTCGAAATTGCGCAGCGTCGCCAGCCGGTGCGCGATCGCGATCACGGTGCGGCCGCGCATCAGCCGGGCCAGCGCCTCACGGATCGCCTCTTCGGATTCGCTGTCCAGCGCCGCGGTGGCTTCGTCGAGCAGCAATATCGGCGCGTCTTTCAGGAAGGCGCGCGCGATCGCGATCCGCTGCCGCTGGCCGCCCGACAGCTTGACGCCGCGGTCGCCGACCATGGTCGCCATGCCCTCGGGCAGCGTCTCGACGAAATCGCAGCGCGCCGCGATCGCCGCGCGCAACACCTCGTCGTCGGTCGCGGTCGGCCGTCCGTAGCGGATGTTTTCCATGATCGAGCGCTGAAACAGCGAGATATCCTGCGGCACCACCGCGATCGCCTCGCGCAGGCTCTGCTGCGTGACCCGCGAAATGTCCTGGCCGTCGATGGTGATGCTGCCGTTCTGCACGTCGTAGAACCGCTGCAACAGCACGAACAGGCTGGACTTGCCGCCGCCGGACTGGCCGACGAGACCGACCCGCTGGCCGGCCTGCAGCCGCAGGCTGAAGCGGTCGAACACTTTCGGGCCGCCGGGATAGCGAAACGAGACGTTGTTGAAGGCAATCGCCGCGCCGGCCTTCACCAGCGGCTCCGCCTTGGGATGATCCTTCAACTCATGCGGCAGCAGCAGCGTCGCGATCGCTTCGGTCAGCCGCGCGACATGCTGGGTGACGTCGACCAGCGCCACCGCCAGATCGCGCGTCGCGCTCAGGATGGAAATTCCGAGGGTGCAGACCAGCACGACATCGCCAGTCGTGGCCGCGCCGCGCTGCCACAGCGTGATCGCCCAGGCCAATAGCCCGATCGTAAGCACGACGGTAATCCCGGCATGCAGGATGCGCAGCTTTTCGAGATAACGCAGGCTGCGCCCGCGCGCGGTCAATTCGCGATTGACGGTGGCGTCGAAGCGGTCGTGCTCAAACGAAAGGCCGCAGAAGGCGCGGACCAGCGGCATGTTGTTGATGACGTCGACCATCTCGCCATCGACCGCGGCGGCCTTGTTGGCGAAATCGTCATGCAGCGGTCTTCCGGCCGCGGCGAGGTGGAACATCGAGATCACCATCGCGCCGGCGACCACGATCAGGCCGACCGACATCTTCAGGCTGACGGTCCCGATCAGCACGATCGCGGAGATCGTCGCCATGCAGGGCGGCAGCACGTTCCACACGAACATGTTTTCGACGGTGAACACCGCGTTGGATGTCGCGGTAATGCGGCTGGTCAGCATGCCCGGCAGCCGGTCGGAAAAATAGCTCGGCGCGTGCCCGGTCAGATGACGAAATATGTCACGACGGAGATCACCTGTTACTCCTACGAATGTGAAGCTCGCGGTCCAGCTCGCGATCCGCCATAAAATATTGTCGGCGGCGATCAGCGACATGAGGAAAATGAATGCCAGCCATACGCCTCCGGCGCGGGCCGGTCCGGCCGACAGGCTGTCGACCAGGTACTTCACGCCATATTGCGTGCCCACGGAACAGGCAACCGCCCCCACAACGGCGGCAAGAATCACGACATGGGACGTCGGTCGCTGGCGAAGATAACGCAGCACGAACGGAAAAGGACGGTGTGCGTATCCTGAAAGACTGTCCATATGGCCTGCAAATCCGTTGGAAAGGGCGGGAATCTTATCTGGACGCGCTGGTTTCGTTCGATCGGTCAAATCTTCCCTCAAGATTCCCCCGCGGTGCCGCCGCTGCGCCGTCATGCTGCCCCGGCAACAACGGCAAAAGTCTGATCGGACGCGATGGCATCAGCATGACCCCGATGTGGAAGAACTACGCACGGAACAGTGCATGTTGTTGGAACTTCGCAGGCGCGGAAACGTTCCCTGTGCGGCTTGCGGTGACGACTGCAAAAGCGGGGCTTTCCTTCCCATGAACACGACAGGAGACGGATAGATGCGCATCGCGCAAGTTGCTCCGCTGACGGAGGCTGTTCCACCCAAATTGTATGGCGGAACCGAGCGGGTGGTACACTGGTTGACCGAGGAACTTGTCGCATTGGGAAACGATGTCACGCTGTTCGCCAGCGGCGATTCCCAGACCTCCGCGAAACTCGACGCGACGTGGCCAAGGGCGCTGCGGCTGGACGGCTCGGTGCGCGATCCCAATGCGCTGCATATGGTGATGCTGGAGCGCGTGCGGCAGAAATGTGACGACGAGGAATTCGATTTCCTGCACTTCCATCTCGACTATTATCCGTTCTCGCTGTTCTACCGGCAGCCGACCCCGTTCCTGACGACGCTGCATGGCAGGCTGGACCTGCCCGAGCACCAGCCGGTGTTTTCGACCTTCTCCGACGTGCCGGTGATTTCGATCTCGAACGCGCAGCGGCGTCCGGTGCCGCAGGCGAACTGGGTCCGCACCATCCATCACGGCTTGCCGGAAAAGTTACTGACGCCGAGGCCGGTTACTCCCGGATATCTCGCGGTGCTCGGCCGCATTGCGCCGGAGAAAGGCGTCGACCGCGCGATCAGGATCGCGATCCGCTGCGGCATTCCGCTGAAGATCGCCGCCAAGATCGATCGCGCCGACCAGGATTATTACGACGAATTGATCCGCCCGCTGATGGATCATCCGCTGGTCGACTATATCGGCGAGATCGGCGATCCCGAGAAATCCGATTTCCTGTCCGGCGCGATCGGCCTGTTGGTGCCGATCGACTGGCCGGAGCCGTTCGGCCTTGTCATGATCGAGGCGATGGCCTGCGGCACGCCCGTGATTGCGTATAATCGCGGCTCCGTCCCCGAAGTGATCGACCAGGGCCTGACCGGCTTCATCGTCGAGGACGAGATCAGCGCGGTCGCCGCCGTGAACAACCTGTCCACGCTGAACCGGGAGGCGATCCGCAAGCAGTTCGAAGCGCGCTTCACCGCGCGGCGGATGGCGCTGGACTATCTCGCGGCCTATCGCAGCCTGACCGAAGCGGCCGAGCCGCGCATCAAGCTGGTGAGCAGCGCGGAATGAGTGGCTTCAGTGCGCCGGCGCGGTTTCGGCCTTTGTTTCGGCCTTGCCGAACCGCTGTTCGTAGGCACTGATATAGGCCTGCGGCGAAGGCTCCAGATGACGCCGGGTGAGCGCGATCAGGTCGTCCCGGCGCGAGTTGCGTAGCGCCTTGATCATATCGAGATGATCGCGCCGCGCGCGGTCGAGCGAGTCCGGAAAGGGGTGCGCATAGGATCGTATGCCGTAAACCTTCTGGGCCAGCAGGTCGATGGTTTCGATCAGGCAGGCGTTGCCGCACAGGCCGAACAGCACCTGGTGGAAGCGGAGGTTGCTGTAAAACACCGTCAGCAGGTCGCCCTTGGCGATCGCGGCGCTGTGCTGCCGCTGCAACTCCTCGAGCCGGTCGACTTCCTTTTGATCGACCGGAAACCGAATGATGCGCACCGCCATCACTTCCAGCTCTTCGCGGACCGCGTAGATTTCCCTGACCTCGAGAGGGGTCAGTCCGCGCACCATCGCGCCGCGATTGGGAATCCGCTCGATCAGTCCCTTTTTCTCCAGTTCGAACAACGCCAGCCGCACATCGCCACGATGGGTCCGGAACAGGTCGCAGAGATCCTGCTCGATCAGGCGCTCGCGCGGTTGACGCCGGCCGAGCACGATGTCTTCCTCGATGCGCCTGGCGATGACCAGCGCAGCCGCCGGCTCCCGCGCCGGCGCTTGCGGCGCCGTAGGCGGCTTGGTCGATTTCGCCCGCTTGAGCGGCTTTCCGGCCATATCGTCCTCGGTTGGGATCACGATATTAATATTGAAAACTATATTGTAAACAATTTTCAACGGCGTTAGCATCGCAGGGAGACGACCGAGTAAACAACAAAGCGGGCGGCGGCAGCAGGACAAAAGTCCACGCCGGATCGCATCAGGGGGAGACGAGATGAAAAAAGATCGCCAACCATCCGTGTTATCAGGCGAAAACGCCGCCGCGAAAATCCTGTCGAAGCCACAGAGCCGGCGCAAGTTTCTCCTCAAGACCGGCGGCGCGGTCGCGGCCGGCGCCTTCGGCGCGGTGCCGCTGCGCGGCTGGGCGGCCGACCCCGTCAATATCGGCGCGCTCTATCCGACCACCGGCAGCATGGCGCAGATCGGCGTCGGCTGCGTCGCCGCGGCCAAGCTTGCAGTCGACATGGTCAACGAGGCCGGCGGCATCAAGTCGCTGGGCGGCGCGAAACTCAACCTGATCGTCTCGGACGTGCAGAGCGACACCACGGTGACGCGCACCGAGACCGACCGGCTGATTACCGGCAACAAATTGTCGGCGATCCATGGCTGCTTCGCCAGCGCGCTGACGTTGATCGCGAGCCAGGTCGCGGAACGCGCCAAGGTGCCGCTGATCACCGGCTCGAGTTCGGACCAACTCAACAAGAACCTGTCCTACACCTTCACGCCGTTCGCGCGCGCCTCGCAGTTCGCGCAGGCACAGTTGCAGATGGCAAAGCTGGTCGGCGACAAGCCGAAGGTCGCCGTGATCTTCGAGAACACCGCGTTCGGCACCTCGACCTCGAACGGCCTCAAGGAACAGGCCCCCGGCGAAGGCGTCGAGATCGTGATGTTCGAGCCCTACTCGGCCGGTTTTACCGACGCGAGCCCGCTGATCAACAAAGTCAAGGCCTCGGGCGCCAACGCGCTGTTCTCGGTTTCTTATCTCAACGACCTGATCCTGATCGTGCGCACCGTCAAGCAGGTCGGGCTCGACATCGCGATCAACGGCGGCTCCGGCGGCTTCGTGATTCCGGATTTCTACAAAAACGTCGGCAAGCTGGCCGAGGGCCTGCAGGGCGTGGCGCACTGGAACCACGACATGGACGACAACGCCCAGAAGGTGAACGTCGAATACAAGAAGCGCACCGGCGATTTCCTGTTCGAATATGCCGGCGGCCTGGTGGCGCAGACCTTCATGCTGGCCGACGCGCTGGAGCGCGCCGCCTCGCCGGATCCGGTCAAGGTGCGCGAGGCGCTGTCGACGCTCGACGTCTCCTCCGGCTATGCCGCGATGGCGCCGGGCGGAAAGGTAAAATTCGGCCCCGACGGCAAGAACGTCTACGGCCGGCCGATCGGCGTGCAGTGGCAGAACGGCGACCTCGCCAGCATCTTCCCGAAGGAATTTGCCCGCGCCCCGATGATCAAGTCCTAAGCCCGGTCGCGCAGATGTTGGAGACAGTGGCCCAGGCCGTCATCAACGGCCTGCTCATCGGCGGCATCTATGCGCTGGTCAGCATCGGCGTCACGCTGATCTTCGGTGTGGTCAAGATCGTCAATTTCGCCCAGGGCGAATTCGTGATGATCGGGATGTATCTGAGCTTCTATCTCGCCACCCAGTTCGGCATCGATCCGATCGTCTCGCTCGTCGTCACCATGCCGGTGCTGTTCGTGGTCGGCGTGCTGGTCCAGCATTTCCTGATCCGGCGGGTGCTGGGCCCGAACGACATGCCGCAGATCTTTTTGACCTTTGCGCTGTCGCTGCTGCTGCTGAACCTGGCGCTGATGCTGTTCTCGGCGAACTACCGCACCGTCCACACCTCCTATTCCGACGAGGCCTTTCATCTCGGCGGACTTTATATCCCGGTGGCAAAGCTGATCGCCTTCGTCGTCGCCATGATCCTCTCCGGCGCGCTCTGGGTGTTCCTGCACACCACCGACCTCGGCAAGGCGATGCGCGCCGCGTCGCAGAACCGTGACGTCGCGACCCTGATGGGCATCAACCCGAACCGGGTGTTTTGCGTCGCGCTCGGCATCGCCCTGGCGCTGGCGGGCGCCGCCGGCTCGCTGCTGATGCCGTTCTATTCGGCCTATCCGTTCGTCGGCCAGGTGTTCGTGCTGATGGCCTTCGTCGCCGTCGTGCTCGGCACGCTCGGCAACGTCATCGGCGCCCTGATCGCGAGCCTGATGATGGGCATCGCCGAGTCGCTCGGCATTCAATATGTCGGCGCCGATTCCGGCCTGATCGTGGTGTTTGGCATGCTGCTGCTGACGCTGGCGTTCAAGCCCAACGGCCTCGGCGGCGGGAGGGTGCGCTGATGGACAAGGCTCGCAGGTGGGCCGTTGCGGCGGGCGCGGTCCTGGCCGTGATCGTGCTGATCCTGCCGCTGGTGGTGACGAGTTCGTTCGCGCTCGACATCTTCATCCGCATCCTCTTGTTCTCGTTCATTGGGGTCGCCTGGAACCTGATGGGCGGCTACGCCAAGCAACTGTCGCTCGGGCACGCCGCCTATTTTGGATTGGGCGCCTATACCTCCACCATCCTGCAGATCGATTTCGGCATCTCGCCCTGGATCGGGATGGTCGCGGGCGGCGTGGTCGCGATGCTCGCGAGCCTGCCGATCGGCTGGCTGTGCTTCCGGCTGCGCGGCCCCTACTTCACCATCGCCACGATTGCGACCGCGCAAGCCTTGATGCTGATCTTCCTGAAATTCCGCGATTTTGCCTGGGGCGCCGAGGGCACCACGATTCCGAACCTCGGCAACGCGCCGCTGATGATGCAGTTCGAGGTGAAGTGGGCCTATTACTACGTCGCGCTCGGCCTGCTCGCGATCGGGCTTGCGATCACCTATGCGATCGAGAAGTCCTGGATGGGCTATTACCTCGTCGCGATCGGCGAGGACGAGGACGCGGCCGAAGCGATCGGCGTCAACGCGCCGAGCATGAAGCGCAACATCTACATGATCTCCGCGTTTCTCACCGCGCTCGCCGGCACGTTCTACATCCAGTACATCTACTTCATCGATCCCCCGACGGCGTTCAGCTTCAACATCTCGATCGAGGCCGCATTGGTGTCGATCGTCGGCGGCATCGGAACGCTGTGGGGCCCGGTGATCGGCACCATCCTCCTGGAAACGACGTCCACCCTGCTGCAAAGCTGGCTCGGCAGTTCGATCGGCGGATTGCAGCTCACGGTCTACGCGCTGATCCTGATGGCGGTCATCCTGTGGCGGCCGACGGGCTTGATGGGCATGATCAGCGAAATCTATCGACGTCGGCATCCGGCGCGAGCTAAGGCGTAGCCGATGACCGACGCGCTCGTAGTCAAGGGATTGAGCAAACGGTTCGGCGGCCTGCGCGCCGTGCAGGACGTCAGCTTTTCGATCAAGGAGAACGAAACCGTCGCGTTGATCGGGCCGAACGGCGCCGGCAAGACCACGAGCTTCCACCTCATCACCGGCTTCCACCGGCCCGACCAGGGATCGGTCATGGCCTATGGCCGCGAGATCAGCGGCCTGAAGCCGCACGTTATCTGCGCGCACGGAGTGGTGCGGACCTTTCAAGTGGCAAAACCGTTTGGCGCGATGACGGTGCTGGCCAATGTCATGACCGGCGCCTTCCTGCGCGACAGGCACACGGCAATAGCGCGCGACAAGGCGCGCGAGGTGATCGAATTCGTCGGCCTCGGCCTGAAAGAGCAGACCGCCGCAAAAGACCTCACCACCATCGACCAGCGCCGGCTCGAAATGGCCCGCGCGCTGGCGACGCAGCCGCGGCTGTTGCTGCTCGACGAGGTCATGGCCGGGCTGAACCCGGCCGAGATCGACCAGGCGGTCGGCCTGATCGGAAAGCTGTCGCAGCGCGGGCTGACCATCGTCATCGTCGAGCATGTGATGCGCGCCATCATGGCGGTCGCCCGCCGCATCGTGGTGCTCGACCATGGCCAGAAGATCGCCGAGGGCACGCCAAAGGAGATCGTGGAAAATCCGGAGGTGATCCGCGCCTATCTCGGCTCCTACGTGCACCCGCCGGCGGCAGGAGAAGCCTGATGCTGCAACTGTCCGGCGTCAGCGCCAGCTACGGCTCGGTCCCCGCGATCCACGATGTCTCTATCGAGATCGGCGAAGGCGAGGCCGTCGGCCTGCTGGGCGCCAATGGCGCCGGCAAGAGCACGACGCTGCGGGCGATTTCGCGCCTGGTGAAGATGACCTCCGGCACGGTGACTTTTGCGGGCGTCAATCTCGCGACCCTGCCGCCGCACAGGATTCCGGAACTCGGCATCGCCCATGTGCCGGAAGGGCGGCAGGTGTTTCCCGAGATGACGGTTCAGGAAAATCTCGAGATCGGCTCCTACGTGCCGAAGGCAAAAGCCGAGCGCGCGCGCTCGCTCGAGCTGGTCTACGGCATCTTTCCGCGGCTCGCCGACCGCAAAAAGCAGTTGGCGGGTACCATGAGCGGCGGCGAGCAACAGATGCTCGCGGTCGGCCGCGGGCTGATGCTGCGGCCGCGGCTGCTGATGCTGGACGAGCCGTCGCTGGGGCTGGCGCCCGTGATGACCGACGTGACGTTCGAGAAGATCGGCGATATCCACAAGATGGGCACCGCGATCCTGCTGGTGGAGCAGAACGTCAGCCGCGCGCTGTCGCTGGTGCAGCGCGCCTATGTGCTGGAAAGCGGCAACGTCATCATGCACGGCACCAGCACCGAGCTCGCCAACAACAAGCAGGTCCAGGCGGCGTATCTGGGGATTTAAAGCTGACCAGCGCGCTAAGTGCCTGCCAACAAGAGACTCATGCACCGCAGCAAACTTGAGGAATTTCGATGGGTTATGCCGCTTTGTCGAGCCGCGCATCGATCTCTTGGCGCAACACCGCGAAATCGATCGGCTTGGTCAGCAATCCAATGGCTCCCTGGGCTATTGCGTGCCGCTTGGTATTCTCGTCGCCATAAGCGGTTATCATGATCACCGGCACGTTTGGCCGTTCGGCACGCACCTTCGGCAGCATCTCAAGACCACTCATGCCGGGCATGTTGATGTCGGACAGGATCAGGATCAGTGATGGATCGGCGATGACCTTGACACGCTCAAGTGCAGCCGCAGCCGATAGCGCAAACTCCATGATGAAGCGGCCCGAACGAAGATCACGCCGGAAATGCTGGCGGAACATGCTTTCAACATCTGGCTCGTCATCAACGACGAGAATGTGGGTACTCAAGTTGTACCTCCGACCGTCTTTTGGGCGATTCTTGTTCGCGGCAGGGTGATAATGAATTCGGTAAAAACAGCTGGCTCGGTATCGACGTCAATCGTGCCCCCGTGCTGTTTCACCACGATGTCGTGGCTCATCGAAAGACCGAGTCCAGTTCCTTCGCCTGCGGGCTTCGTCGTGAAGAAAGGGTTGAATATCTTCTCCTTTATCTCCGGCGCAATTCCCGTGCCGTTGTCGCGGATGCGGATTTCGACTTTATCACCGAGATTTTTCGTTGCGGCCCTCAACGCCGGTTCGAAGCCATCTCCGGCCTCGGCAGCGCGCCTGCTGGCTGCATAAAAGCCGTTCGAAATCAGGTTGAGCAGGACGCGGGTAATCTCCTGAGGATAGATATCGGCTATTCCAGCAACGGGGTCGAAGTCCTTCTGCAGTACGATATTGAACCCCGGTTTCTCGGCCCTAGCGCCATGATAGGCGAGATTGAGGCTCTCATCGAGGAGCGCATTAATGTCCGCGGGCCGCTGCTCGCCCGAGCCCTCACGCGAATGAAGCAGCATGTTCTTGACGATTGAGTCGGCGCGCTTGCCATGTTGAACCACTTTTTCGAGGTTCGACTTCAGCATTTGCGCGATCTCGTTCAATTCGTCCCGCTTATCCTTTTCGAGGCCGACATCCGCAAGCGCATCCTTCATCTCTCCTACCAGTTCGGCCGATAACGCGGAGAAATTGTTGACGAAGTTCAGCGGGTTCTTGATCTCGTGTGCGATACCGGCGGTGAGTTGCCCGAGCGAGGCGAGCTTCTCGGTTTGTACCAGGCGGTCCTGCGCGGTACGCAGATGGTCGAGCGATAGAGTGAGCTCTTCGGTGCGTTCCTGGACCTGTTCGAACAGGCGAACGTTCTCGATGGCGATAGCGGCTTGGTCGGCAAAAGTTGTGACCAGCTCGATTTGCTTGTCAGTGAATGGCCGCGCCCCGGAGCGAGTTAAGGTCACGACGCCAATCGGCGTGCCTTCGCGCATCATTGGAACGGCCAGAAGCGTACGATAGTTGCCCAGCCTTAGTGCCTCGTCAAAATGATAGTCGGGATCCATTTGCACGTCCGGAATGTGAACCGCCGCACCTTCGAGCAGGGCGCGTCCCGTGGCCGAGCCACGCTCCGGGGCGACGGGAATGTCCCTGACATGGTCCATGAACTCTCGAGAGAAGCCGAAGCTCTCGGCGCGATGGAAAGCTCCATCCTTCTGCCGGGTGATGGTGCCCTTGTCGGCCTCGCAAAGCCGCGCGGCCGATTCAACAAGGGTTCTTAGAACTGTTTCAAGATCAAATGCGGAACGACTGATGACCTTAAGCACCTCGGCTGTCGCCGTCTGCTGCTGAAGCGATTCGCGCAAATCCTCCGTGCGAGCCTGCACCTCGTCGAACAGCCGTACATTCTCAATGGCGATTACCGCCTGATCGGCGAAGGTGGATACAAGCTCGATCTGCTTTTCCGTGAATAGTTGAACGCTCCTGCGGCCAAGGAAAAGGACTCCAATCGGTTGCCCCGAGCGAAGGAGGGGAACGCCAAGAAGCGTTCGATAACCAGCCGCCTTCTGCATCTCCGGAAATTTGTATTCAGGGTCGGCCAGGACGTCAGGGATTTGCACGGCCTTGGCCGCTAAAAGCACTCGCCCGACAATGCTGCCGCGCCCGGGCTGTAACCGATATGAGCTTGCGATCGCTACCCAATCGACAGAGAAATTGTAGTTCGTGGCGTGATAGTAGCCGTCCGCAGCCTGCCTCGTGATAGCAGCCATGTCGGCGTCGCAAAGACGAGCTGCCGACTCGGTAAGCGTATCGAGGACGGTCTGCAAGTGGAAGGTCGAGCGACTGATAACCTTGAGCACATCGGCTGTCGCGGTCTGCTGCTGCAGCGATTCGCGCAAGTCCTCGGTGCGAGCCTGTACCTCGTTGAACAGCCGCGCATTCTCGATCGCGATCACCGCTTGGTCGGCGAAGGTCGTGACCAGTTCGATCTGCTTGTCGGTGAAGGGACGGACCGCAGTGCGCTGCATGCCGATGATGCCAATCGGCAAGCCTTCCCGCAACAGCGGAACTCCCAGCATCGTGCGGTACTTACCGACGGCCTGGTAGTCCAGGCTGAAATATTCGGGATCCGCCAGACAGTCCGGGATGTGAACGGGTTTGCGCTCCAGTGCCGTGCGGCCGATAAGCGAGCCTCGGCCGGGCGGGAGGGGATTGTCAGCAGCATGTTTGACGAAGGCTTCCGCCGCATTGTTGGCTGCGACGATCTCGTACCGGTCGCCGTGTAGTTCGTAGATCAGGGCAAATTCTGCTTCGCAAAGTCGGCTTGCCGTCTGAACGATGGTACTAAAAACTGGTTCCAAATCGAACGCGGACCGGCTGATCACCTTGAGCACGTCGGCGGTCGCGGTCTGCCGCTCCAGCGCCTCCTTCGTCTCGGTGAACAGTCGCGCGTTCTCGATGGCGATCACCGCTTGGTCGGCGAAGGTTTGCAGCAACTGGATATGATGCGGCGCGAATGCGCCGGGCTCGACACGCGTGACCGAGATGACGCCGATCGGCAACCCGCCGTTCATCAGGGGTACGAACAGCATGCTGCGGAAGCCGTTCAGCCGCGCGATTTCCCGGATCGGGGCGTGCGGTACCTCTTCGGTGTCCTCGATAGCGAACGGCTCGCCCGGTCGGGTCAGCGCTAACGGCTCGAAGGCATCGACAGGCTTGGGAAAATCGGCCCTGAGCGCTTTGTCGGTGGCCGGATTGGTTGGCGTGAAAGCGGCGACATGAACCATGCCATCGAGCAGACGGAATACGGCAGCGGCGAACCCGCCCAGCAGGCGCTTGGCGCTGGCCGCAATCGCCTCGAACACCGGTTGCACGTTGGACGGCGAACTCGCGATCACCTTGAGGATCTCGGCCGTCGCCGTCTGTTGCTCGCGGGCCTCCTTCAACTCTTTGCCAGGACCTGAGACCGTGGAACGTTTTGATCGGATTGCAGCTGGCGTAATGCGGCGCTTAGTCTTGCCGCGGTTGCGGCCCTTTGCTGAGCTTGCCTTGCGGGTTCTCGCCGCACTGGTCTTGCCGCCCGTCCTTGATGGCCGCGCCATATCCGCCCCCAGGGGTTCAACAAGGCCATCTTATCGGGCCAAACCATCATTCTGGAAGGGGCCGGACCAGCCAGAATCGTGTTTGCCGATTGTCCGGGTTGATGTCGGTTCCGGGTCAAACGCGTCACTTTGGCCGCGTGCCGGTCACTTCCGGTTGCACCCGAATGCGGACGTGGCGCAGCACCGCAATAACTGACGCTATCTGCCGGACCCGGACGTTATCGCCCGCGCGCTCCCGAACCGCCGGCTTTCCTTGCAGCTTCGCGCGCTGCCTCCGCCTGTTCGAGGAATGCGTACACCACGCGAATGCGAAGCGAGCCTCTGGCCCACACGACGCCGACACGCCTTGCAAAGGGAGCCGCGTCCGGTAGCGCCAGTTTAGCGATCGATAAGCCTTCCGGCCACGGCGGCGCCCAGTCCGGCACGATTGAGACGCCGAGCCCTCGATCGACCATAACGGCGACCGCCGCGGCCGCGGCCCCTTCGATCTCGAAGCGTTCTCGCGGCCGTATCCCGGCTTTGCGAAGATAGCCGTCCACGAGGCGTCCTGGCCAAACGTTGCGGTCCAATCGGATAAATGGCTCGGACGCCAGGATGGCGTGCGGCTTTCGCGACGCCGCCGTTTTTGTCAGCAGGACTAACGGCTCTTCTCGCAACAATCGCCAATGGCAACTCTTTGGAATCGCAAACGGTGGCTCAGCGATGATTGCCAAGTCGAGATCATCACCGTCAAGTACCTTGCGATATAGCTCCAACGAGGTGCCGCCCGCGACATGGACATCGATCTGCGGATAATTCTTCTCCATCAAAGCCAAAATGTCCGGCAACAGTCCGGACAATGCCGATTGAAATGCGCCTACCCGCAAATGTCCCGATGGCCGGTCTGTTGCCGCGATCGACTTGAAATCGCGCGCCTCGATCAGGAAGCGCCTTGCGTGCTCGACGATCGCGGCTCCTGCTTCTGTTGGCCTGATCGTCCGGCCCGAACGAGTGACCAGAACCGCGCCGATCTCACCCTCGAGAGCCCGGATTCGCTTTGCGACCGCCGCTGCCGTTAAATCGAGCCGGCGTGCAGTTTCGGCGATCGAACCGTGATCGACCGCCATCAAAAAGGTCTCGAGGAATCGGGTGTCCATCCAAACTAAAAGTATCTTTTAAAGATACTATTGTCTACTTTTAGTTTTTTTCAATGCTGCTATGAGATAGTCGCGAGCTGGCTTCCCGCTGTGGGGTTCCGGCGGCGTTCGTCAAAGGCGCGCCATGAAACTTCCCCGTCGCGCATTCCTGCAGATGGCCGCGGTCGCTGCCGTGCCACGCCTCGCTTGGGCACAGACCTATCCGATCCGCCCGGTGCGTATGATCGTCGGCTTGGCTGCGGGCGGCCCGGCCGACATCTTGGCTCGCCTGATTGCACAGTGGCTCTCGGAGCGGCTTGGCCAGCCCTTCGTCATCGAGAATCGAGTCGGCGCTGGCGGCAATATCGCCGCCGACGCTGTCGTTCATGCGCCCGCCGATGGCTACACCCTTCTCCTCGTAATGAACGCCCACGCGATCAATGCATCGCTCTACGACACCCTGAATTTCAATGTCGTGCGCGATATGGCGCCAGTCGCCGGCATTGATCGCGAGCCCTTCGTCATGCTGGTAAATCCGTCGTTTCCGGCCAGGACGATTCCGGACTTTATCGCCTATGCCAAGACCAACGCCGGCAAGGTCAACATGGCGTCGGCAGGTAACGGCACCGGGAGCCACGTATCCGGCGAACTGTTCAAGATGATGGCAGGCGTCGACCTGCTCCACGTGCCCTATCGTGGCAGTGCCCCGGCGCTGACCGACCTCATTGGAGGACAGGTGCATGTAACGTTCCTCCCCACCACAGGGACGATCGAATACATCAGGTCCGGCACGCTGTGTGCGTTGGCCGTTACCACGGCGACGCGCTGCGAGACGTTGCCGGACACTCCGACTGTCTCTGAATTCCTTCCAGGCTACGAGTCGAGCGCCTGGTTCGGCATTGGCGCGCCAAGAAATACTCCGGCCGAGATCATCGAGAAGCTCAATAAGGAGATTAATGCAGGTCTCGCCGACCCCGTTATCAAGGGACGCCTTGCCAACTTTGGCGGCGCCGTCCTTGCGGGGTCGCCCGGCGAGTTCGGCACGCTCATCGCCGAGGAAACCGAGAAGTGGGCCAAGGTGATCAAGTTCGCGGGCATGAAGCCTGGCTGATCGCAAAACGCCGACGAAACGACCATCTTGAGGTCGCTCATCGAGGGGATTGGAGATCGTGAACGCACGGCCTCATATCACGATTGTCGGAGGCGGGATCGGTGGTTTATTCGCCGCGAACGCGCTGATCGCACATGGCCTTCGGGTCTCGCTGTACGAGCAGGCACCAACCCTCGGTGAAATCGGGGCCGGACTGTTCCTCACTCCCAACAGCGTGCGACACTTGCAAAGGGTGGGATTGGCACCGGCCGTGGCGAAATGGGGCGCGCTGGTTGGCATCGATTCCCGTTACTTCCGTCATGACGGCATACCTATCGCGCCCGTCCAGGTGACGGACTCCGCGGGCTGGAATGCGACGTTCGGGATGCACCGCGCCGATCTCGTTGCAATGCTGGCCAATGCGCTGCCGGCTGGAATTGTGCACACCGGGCATCGCTGCATCGGGTTCGAACAGGAGGGGAACACCGCGCGGGTTTCCTTCGCCGCCGGTGGCTCCATCGAAGCCGACATTGTCATCGCCGCCGACGGCATCCACTCCGAGCTTCGTCCTCACGTGTGCCCTCAGTCCCGGCCGATATTCTCAGGGTCGGTTGCATATCGGGGCCTGGTGCCGCACGAGCGCGTTCCGGATTGGCCGACCGACCGCTGGCAAATGTGGCTCGGCAAGGGAAGACACTTCCTCGCTCTTCCGGTTCGCGCTGGAAAGCTCATCGCCTATGTCGGGTTTGTGCCGGCGGACGAGGAGATGAAGGAATCCTGGTCGGCGCCGGGCGACCCCGATGTTCTTCGACGCGAGTTCGCTGGCTGGGATCCGCGAACCCAGCATTTTTTGAAGGAAGTTCAATCGACGTCCCGATGGGCGCTCTATGATCGCGAGCCGCTTCCGAGCTGGACCAATGGAAGGCTCAGCCTGCTTGGCGATGCCGCGCATCCGATGCTTCCGCACCTTGGGCAAGGCGCCAATCAATCGATCGAGGATGGTATGGCGCTCGCGACCATCCTGGCGCGCGCGAACCGGCGAACGGCTGCCGCCGCGTTGCTCGCTTACGAGCGCCTGCGACGCGAACGCGTGGCGCAAATTCAGCGTGGCGCGCGCGAGAACGGGCTGAGGTACGACTCGGCGCATTCCGACCTCGGGGTCAGGGACGCCGAGATCGCCGCACACGCCGCCTTCCGCAAGCGCCTCTACGATCACGATGTGGTGCCGGACGCGGAGGCGGCGGCAGCCATGCTGGTGTAGTTGCCCGTCTCGAATATCCGACGTTCCAGAGGCGTGGATGAGGTTCTAGAAGCTATCCGGGATTCGCCACCAATCGCGCAAGCGCGTCGCACTTGCGGTGATGTCCACCCCGAAAAGCCTTCATTCAAGATAGGCCTTCATCTCTCACCAAGGTGGTTGGGTGAAGCGAAGTATTCCGATCCAGATGGCGTTCGCGGGAAGTTTCCGGCTAAACTCGATTCGGCACAGATGGAGCGCGTGCGGTTACTGGCTGCTCAGATCTTTGAAGCTCTTGGATGCAACGATTTAGCGCGCATCGATTTTTCCTCGACCGCCAGACCGCCCAGTTTTATGTCAACGAGATAAACGCCTTACCCGGCCAACGGGCCGCGCGAATTCGCACCCGATCACAGGCTGCGCGTGCTCGCCATTCCAAGCGCGCGGATAGATGACGGCACTAATAGCCGACACTGTGAATTGGCATGACCGAATGAAGTGCGACGATGGGGTCGCCCGTCAGCCCGAACGCGTACAGCGTCTCCGCGATCGCAAGTCCGACCACAAACACCCTGCCGAGAATGATCATCATGAAGACGACAGGATTTTCATCGCTACGATACGTGAAGGTCGCGGTGGCGACGCATGTTCGCCAGCTCTTGATGATGCCGAAAACGGCACACGCTGCGAGAACCCAGAAAATAAGCGCGATGTAAGCGGGCTGCATATGCGGCTCCGATGTCACAGTACAGCTAGCGCAGCATGTTGTTAATTTTAGCTGAAGGGCGAGTGGGCGCACCGGTCATCCATGTCCTGACGCGGTGGCTCCAGCAAAACATGGATCGGCGGGACATGAGCGAGCGGAAACGGACGGCCGTGCCCGGCATTGACGACGTTACCTTAACTCACCGCCGTGCGCTTCGGCTCGACGATCTCGAACATGCGCGGGAATTCGTCCATCAGCGCCATCAGGTCGCCGAGCTTCGTCGGGTTGCCCGTGCATTTGACCTTGCCGGCGGCGACCGCGTCCGGGAACGTGGTTTGCTTGGCGATCACTTCATCGAGCGTGCCGCGCGAAAGGGTAAAACCCGCGTCAGCCTTGGGCGACTGCGTGCCCGCGACATAGGTCAGCGCTGAATTTTCAAGGTTGAGCACAAAGGTCTCGCCGGTGTCGGTAAAATTCCAGTTCAGCACGATGTACAGACCCTCGGCCCTGGGGCCGTTGAGCCGGACGCCGAGCACGTCCCATAGCTGTTCGGTGCGCAGCGCCGCGAGCGTTTCGCGCGGCATCGGCGAACGCGGCGGCGTCTTCGGCATGCCCTGCCGCAATTCCTGCGCCCCGAACAGATAGGCGTTGCGCCAGGTCGCGCTTTCCGCGGAATAGCCGAGCTGCTCGAGCGTGTCGGCGAGCATCGCGCGTGCACGCGGATGATCGGGCTCGGCGAACACCAGATGGCTCAGCGCCTGGGCGACGAAGCGGAATTCGCCTTTGGCAAAATCCTTTTCCGCGCGCGCGATGATCGCGTCGGCGCCGCCCATATACTCGACATATTTCCTGCCGGACTCGACCGGCGGCAGCGGATCGAGGTTGACCGGGTTGGCGTCGTACCAGCCGAGATACTTCTGGTAGATCGCCTTCACATTGTGCCTGATGTGGCCGTAATAGCCGCGACCGTGCCAGGCGCCTTCAAGGCTGTCGGGCAACTTGATCGTCTCGGCGATCTCGCTGGCGGTGAGCCCGTGGTTCATCAGTCGGATGGTCTGGTCATGCGCGAATTTGTAGAGATCGCGTTGCTGGCGGATCATGGTGTCGATGCGCTCATGACCCCACACCGGCCAGTGATGCTGGCCGCACATCGCGTCCGCCTTGCCGCCCCACATCTGCAGGGCCTCGCCGAGATATCTCGACCAGGCCAGCGCGTCACGCACGTCGGCGCCGCGGAACGGAAGCAGGTTGTGGAAATTATGCGTGCAGTTCTCCGCGAGGTTCAACAGCTTGTAGCGCGGAATGAAGAAGTGCATTTCCGCCGGCGCTTCGCTGTTCGGCGCCATCTGGAATTCGAATTCCAGACCGTCGATGGTACGCTTGTCGCCGGTGGCGATGATGAGGTCGGTCGGCCGCAGCAGCGCCACCGAACCCGCCGCCATCGATTTGCCGAGCCCGCAATCGACCTGGCCGCGCGGACCTTTGGCCAAAAACGGTCCGAACTGATATTGCGCGCGGCGTAGCATCGCGGGGCCCGCGATGACGTTTTCCGAGACCGCGTGCTCCATGAACAGATTGGGCGCGATGATCGGCACGCTGCCGTCCGCGAGCGCCGCATCGTCGATCACGCCGCGCGCGCCGCCCCAATGGTCGGTGTGGGTGTGGGTAAAAATCACGGCGGCGACCGGCTTCCGGCCGCGGTGCTGGAAGTAAAGCTCCATCGCGGCGCGCGCACCCTCGATCGAGGTCAGCGTGTCCACCACGACGACGCCCCTGCCGCCCTCGATCAGCGTCATGTTGGCGATGTCGAGCCCGCGGACCTGGTAGACTCCCGGGACCACCTCGAACAATCCGTGGTTCATGTTGAGGCGCGATTGCCGCCACAGGCTCGGGTTCACCGTCGCGGGCGCTTCCGCCGCCGACAGGAAGCCGTAGGGTTCCAGGCTCCAGACCACCCTGCCCGCCGCGTTGGCGACGCGCGCGTTTTCCAGCGTGCCGAGAAAACCGCGCGAGGCGTCGTCGAAATCGCTTGTGTCGGAGAACGGCAGCGCCTTCAGGATCGCCGCCTGCCGGGCGGCCACGGAGGCGGAGGCATCCTTGGGAGTTTCCTTGGGAGTTTCCTTGGGCTTTTCGCTGGCTGCTGTGTCGGTCATGTCGGTACTCCCTCTCGGAAATTTTGAGATCAGTGCGGATGGTCAGCGAGATACGGCGAGTCGGCGATCGACCAGGAAGGCATCGCCTCCATTTTGAAGATCTGCCGCAGGTGCACCTCGTCCGGACCGTCGCCGATCCGCAACAGCCGTCCCCATGCCAGCGCCTGATGGATCGGCGCGTCTTCCGATCCGCCCATCGCGCCGAACACCTGCATGGCGCGATCGGCGATCCGTTGCAGCATCGCGGGCACCGCGACTTTTATCAATGACACGTCCCGCCAATTTTTTATGGAAGAATTTGCGCCGTGGTGGCCGCTCTTGTCGAGCAGCCAGGCGCAGCGGTAGGTCAATAGCCGCGCCTGCTCGAGTTCGACGCGGGATTCCGCGATCCAGCGCTGCACCGTGTCGTATTGCATCACGGTGCGGCCGAATGCGGAGCGCTCGCTCGAGCGCACCATCATCAGTTCGATCAGGAGTTCGCAGAGCCCGATCGAGCGCATGCAATGATGAATTCGCGCCGGACCGAGCCTGATCTGCGCGACCTTAAAGCCGTCGCCCTCCGCGCCGAGCAGGTTTTCGCGGGGCACGCGCACATTATCAAACGTCAGTTCGCCGATCGGGGCTGTGTGGTCTTCGCAACCCATCCAGCGCAGCGAGCGCACCAGACGAACGCCCTTGGCCGCCATCGGCACGATGACGCAGGAATGGCGGCTGGTGCGGCCGGCGTCCGGGTTGGTGACGCCCATCACGATCAAGAAGCTGCAGCGCGGATGCGCGGCGCCGGTGATGAACCACTTTCGCCCCTGGACGACGTAGTCGTCGCCGTCGCGCACGATGCTCGTCGCGACGTTGGTCGCATCCGACGAGGCGACGTCGGGTTCGGTCATGCCGAACGCGGAACGGGTCTCGGCGCGGAGCAGCGGATCGAGCCAGCGCCGCTTCTGCTCCGGCGTGGCGCAGTTCTGCAGCGCGATCATGTTGGGCACGTCGGGCGCCTGGCAATTAAAGGCTTCGGGGGCCCAGAACAGCCGCCCCATGATTTCGGCGAGTGGCGCGTATTCGAGATTGGTGAGATGCGTGCCCGGCTCGCCGTCCGCGAGTTCGGGCAGCGCCAGATTCCACAGCCCGGCCGCGCGCGCCTTGTCCTGAAGCTCGGCCATGAAGGGCGGCGCGTCGCGATGCTTGGCCGCATGGGCTAACCAATTGCGATGCCGCGGCAATACTTCCGCCTCGAAGAACGATTGCAGCCGCTGGCGCCAAAACTCCGACTTTTCGGACAGCTCGAAATCCATGAAAACACCCTTTTACAGGACGATATAACTTTATGCCGAAACCAATTGCAAATATGTTCCGATATATTGACAAAATATAATCATCCGATCATTATTCAGCATGGCCACCGCCAAAGCCACCCGATCCCGGCCAAAACCCAGGGAAAATCAGACGGACCCGTCGTTCGCCACCACGCTGGCCCACGGCCTCGACGTGCTCGCCGCTTTCCGCAGCGGCACCGGCCCGCTGTCGAACGCCGAACTCGCATTGCATACCGGCCTGTCGCGGCCGACGGTGTCGCGGCTGACCTACACGCTGGCGCAGCTCGGCTATCTCAAGCGCAACGCCAAGGGACGCTTCGAGCCCGGCCTCGGCATTCTCGCGACCGCCTATCCGGTGCTGTCGGCGCTAAAAATCCGGCAGATGGCGCGGCCGCTGATGCGCGATTTTGCCGCCTATGCCGGCGGCACCGTCTCGATCGCGATGCCGTTCGGGCTCGACTTCATCTATGTCGAGACGCTGCGCACCACGGATGCGGTGCCGCACGTCCCCGACGTCGGCTTTACCGGCTCGCTGGCCACCACCGCCGTCGGGCGCGCGCTGCTGTCGCTGTTCACGCCAGAAGAACTCGATCGATATGTACAGACGGTGAAGGCGGAACGGCCGGAAGAGATGGACTATGTACGGTCGCGGACGTTGCCGGATATCGAGTTGTGCCGGGAGCGCGGCTTTGGCATCTCGCTCGGCGAGTGGCGGCGGGAAATTTTTGGCGTTGCCGCTCCGCTCTATCGCACAGAGTCTGGCGATTGCCTGTCGGTGAACTGCGGCATTCCTTCGTTTCGGTTCAGCGCCGAGCAGATCGAGCGCGAATGCGGGCCGCGCATCCTCGGCCTCGCCCGCAGCATCCGCTCGCTCGCCGCCGACAGTTGAAGGAAACGCGCCAGCCAAGACCCGGCTTGGTCAAGTCAATAGAACATCGATCAAACGATGTCGTCTGCTCAGGGATAGAACTATCGAGGAGAGAAGCATGCGTGCTGTCCATTGCTTTGGCCTGATCGCGGTCGCCGCCGCGACGTTCGCGTTTGATCATCCGGCATCGGCGGAAAGCCCTTACCCGAACCGGCCGATCCATATCGTGGTGCCCTACCCGGCCGGCGGCATTGTCGACATCGTTGCCCGCGCCGTCACCGAGCAAGTCGGCCGCGACTGGAAAACGTCTGTCGTTGCGGATTCGAGGCCGGGCGCCAACAGCAATATCGGCACCGCCTCGGTCGCACGCAGCGATCCGGACGGCTACACCTGGCTGGTCACGGGTCCGGCGGTGCTGGTCAATCCCACGCTCTACAAGGATGCCGGCTGGGATCCACTGAAGAACTTCAAATGCGTCGGCCTTGCGGTCTGGAACCAGAGCGTGGCGCTGGTCAATCCGTCGATGCCGGTCAAGACGCTCGCCGAATTCGTCGACTACGCGCGCAGCAAACCGGGCCAGCTCAATTTCGGCAATGCCGGCACCGGCGCATCGACCGACCTGACCGCGCAAAAGCTGTTTCGCGTCGCCAACATCCAGCTCGCCAATATCGGTTACAAGGGGCAGCCGCCCGCGCTGGTCGATCTCATGACCAACCGGATGAACTTTGAAGTGGTGTCACTGGCGCTGGCGCTGCCGCATATCAAGGACGGTACGGTAAAACCACTCGCGGTGTTCACCGACAAGCGCGTGCCGGATCTGCCTGACGTGCCGACCATCGCGGAAGCGGGCTATCCCGAGGCGGCTTACGTTCCCTGGTATGGCATCTACGTACCTGCCGCGACGCCGGATGACATTGTCGAGAAGATCAACGCCGGCATCAGCAAGGCTCTGGCAAATCCTGAAGTGCAGCGGCAGCTTGCGGTGGCCGATATTCCCGGCAAACCGATGCCGCTCGACCAACTCGCGAACCTGATGAAGGCCGACCACGAGAAATTGACGGCGGTGGTGAAAGCGGCGGGCATTCCGCAGCAATAAGCGCCCGCGGCTACTTCTTGACCTTGCTGGCATCCATCTTGATCGAGGGATCGAGCATTTTTGTCGTGAACGCGGTCTCGACCGCGAACGGCTTTTCCATGCCGAGATAGGTCTGCACCAGCTCGTAGTCCTTCTTCATCCGCTCGCCGTCGATCCAGCCCAGCGCCTTGGTGGTGGTGAAGTCGTCGGTCATCAGGAACTTGATCCGTTCCCACTGCCGCTGCTGGTTCTCCTTGTCGAGGCCGGAAACCTGGTCGAGCAGCGCCTTCAGGCACGGCGTCACGTCGGCGACGCAGGCAGCGAACGCCCTCTGGCTGATCTTGACGAAGTCCTCGACCAGCTTTGGATTCTTCTCCATGAAGGCGCCGTTGACGATCAGCGAATTGCCGTAGGGGTTGAGCCCGATGTCCTTCCAGTTCATGAAGCCGAGATCGCCGCCGAACTCGATCACCTTCAGATCGTGCTCATTGTAGAAGTCGCTGATGATGTCGACGGCATGGCTCTTCAGCGCGGCGATCTTCGCGGTCGGCCCGACGTTGACGAAGTTGACGGAGTCCGGCGCGATCCCCGCCGCTTTGGCAAAGGCGGGCCACATCACGCGCGACGCGTCGCCCGGCGGATTGCCGATCTTGTGGCCCGGGAAATCCTTGACCCCATTTACGCCATAGCTCTTCAACCAATAAAACGTCTGCCCGGTATTGGCATAGATGCTCATCACCGCGACGTCGTCGGCGCCCTTGCTGCGCGCGACCAGCATGGTCGCGAGATCGGCGATCCCGAACGGCGATCCACCCGAGCCGACCTTCAGCGCCGAAACGCCGGAGCCCTTGCCGGTCTCGATGGTCAGATCGATGCCGGCCTTCTCGTACCAGCCCTGCGCCTTGGCGTAGTAGAACGGCGAATGGTCCGCGGTCGGGGTCCAGTTCAGGATCAGATTGACGGATTCCGCCGCGCCGCTGGGAGTCACCGGCATCGCCATTGCGAGTGCGAACAGCCATCCCGCCATTCCCGGACTTTTCATCGCAGCTCTCCTCGTTTGGGGCCGGCCGCCCCGACGGCTTGTCGTCGCGGTCGGTTGCGTTTACCAATGCAACAAGGACCGCCACAAATTGTCAACTGTCTGGTTGGAAATGCCCAAACGACGATCTAACGGCAAAACGCCGCAGCGGCGCGATCCGGCCGCCACCCGCAAAAAGCTGCTGATCGCGGCGCGGCGCGAATTCGCCAGTCACGGCCTTGCCGGCGCCAGAGTCGATGAGATCGCAGCCCGCGCCGGCGTCAACAAGCAATTGGTCTATCATTATTTCGGCGACAAGGACGCGCTGTATCTCGCGGTGCTGGAATGGGTTTATGACGAAATCCGCACCCAGGAGCGCCAGCTCAATCTCGAGGGGCTGCCGCCGGAACGCGCCATCCAGAAGCTGATCGAGAGTTCCTTCGATCATCTGGCGCGGCACCCGGATTTTATCCTTCTGCTCAACGACGAGAACCGCAACGGCGCACGCCATCTGCGAGCCTCGCTGAAGATCGAGGATATGCACTCGCCGCTGGTCAGCATGGTCTCGACCATTCTAAAACAGGGCGTGCGCGCTGGCGCCTTCCGCAAGGGCGTCAACCCCGTGCACCTCTACATCTCGATCGCGGGCTTGAGCTATTTCTTTTTCTCCAACACCCCGACTTTGTCGGCGATCTTTGGCAGCGACCTCAGCAGCAAGGCCGCGCGGCAGGCACGCCGCAAACACGTGGTCGATCTGGTGATACAGGCGCTGCGACCGTGACGGATTAATCAACCAGATGGTTGAAACGTTTGTGCGATCGCGATAGATTGGACCGGCCGGCTTCCGCCCGGTGCGCGAGGGGGCGCGGGCTGCGCGAGACCCGGACAGGGAGAGCCTTTTGGTGTTCAATGACGGCATGCGTCCGGCCCGATCAATCGCGATCATCCTGATCGTCCATCTGGCCGTGCTCGTGTTGTGGCAGGTTTCCGTAGACGTCTTCCAGGTGCCGAAATTCATCCTGCCCTCGCCGCTGGCGGCGGTGGCGACGCTGGCTTCGGCCAAATACGCCTGGCTGTCCAATTTGGCGGTCACGGCGGCCGAGATCCTCGGCGGCTTCTGCCTTGGCGCACTGGTTGGCGTCATGCTGGCTGTGATGTTCACCTGGTCGCCGTTGTTCAGCCTGTTGCTGCTGCCGTTGTTCGTGACGTTGAACATGATCCCGAAAGTCGCGATGGGCCCGCTGGTGATCGTCTGGTTCAGCTACGGCATTTTTCCGAACATCCTGATCGCGTTCTCGATCTGCTTCTTCCCGATCCTGCTGACCACCGCGCGCGGGCTGAGCGAGGTCGAACCGGATCTGCTCGACCTGGTAAAATCGCTGCGCGGCTCGCGCTGGACGCTGTTCCGCAAGATCCAATTGCCGGGCGCGCTGCCTTACGTGTTTTCCGGCATGAAGGTCGGCGCCATCCTGGCGGTGGCCGGCGCCATCGTCGGCGAATTCATCGCCTCCGACCGCGGGCTCGGCTACCTGATGATCCAGGTGCAGTCTTCGCTGGATACGCCGGCCATGGTGATGGCGGTGGTGCTGCTGACATTGCTGGGCGTGGTGCTTTACGGCCTGGTGCTCGGCCTCGAGCGGCTGTTCGTGGTCAAGGACATCCGGCTGCAATGAGGACATGGACAAGAAAATGCTGCTGACGCGCGACACTTTGCCGGAGACCATCGAAGATATCGCCGCTCTCGACGATCTCTTGTGCCGGCCGAGCCAGGCGTTGATCGACGACCTGCGCAAGGCCGACGGCGACATCATGATTCTCGGCGTCGCCGGCAAGATGGGACCAACGCTGGCCGGCCTTGCCAAGGCCGCCCTGCCCGATCGCCGCATCATCGGCGTGGCGCGCTTTAGCGAAAGCGGCGTGGAGGATTGGCTGCAAGCCCGCGGTATCGAAACGATCCTTTGCGATCTGCTCGACGAGAGCGCCATCAAGGCGCTGCCGAAAGCACCCAACGTCGTTTTCATGGCCGGGCGAAAGTTCGGCGCTGAAGGCGACCTGTCGCTAACCTGGGCGATGAATTCACACGTCCCTGCTCTCGTAGCCCAGGTCTTTCCGGAATCCCGGATCGTCGCGTTCTCGACCGGCTGCGTCTATCCGTTCGTCGACGTCAACGGCAACGGCGCCGATGAGACGCTCGCACCCAATCCGCCCGGCGAATATGCGCAATCCTGCGTCGGACGCGAACGGATGTTCGAATATTTCTCGCGCCGGTTCAACACGCCGGGCCGGCTGTTCCGGCTCAATTATGCGATCGACATGCGTTATGGCGTGCTGCACGACATCGCAAGCAAGGTGTTGCAGGGAGAGCCGATCGACGTCAGCCTCGGCCATGTCAATTTCATCTGGCAGGGAGACGCCGCGGCACAGGCGCTGCGCTGCCTTGCACATTGCGACACGCCGACCTCGCCGATCAATGTGAGTGGCCATGAAATCCTGGCGGTGCGCGATCTCGCGGCGAAATTCGGCGCACTGTTCGATCGCGCGCCCGTCATCACCGGCAAGGAAGAGCCGACGGCATGGCTGACCAATACGGCCCAAGCCGTAAAACTCTTTGGCTTGCCCATCGTCGATACGGAACAACTGATAAAATGGACCGCGGACTGGGTTTCGCGATCGATGCCGAGCCTCGGCAAGCCCACCAAATACGAGGTGCGCGATGGCCAGTACTGATGAGATCCCGATCGTCGAACTCGGTGTTGCCGACGCCAAGGCCGGACTTGCCTTGTCGACTGAGGCGCACTGGAACCAGAATGAAGCGGACTGGCGCTTCTTCCTGAGCAAGGGCGCCGTGTTCGGGGTGCGTCACCGGGCCGAACTGGTCGCGACCGCGGCCTTGTTGCCCTATTCCGACGGCAATGCCTGGATCAGCATGGTGCTGGTGACGGCGGATTGGCGCCGTCGGGGGATCGCCACCCGGCTGGTCGATGCCTGCCTCAACGCGGCAGCCAAAGGCGGCCTCACCGCCTGGCTCGATGCGACGCCGGCGGGCGCCAACGTCTACGGCCCGCTCGGTTTCACGCCGACGCTGCAATTGCGCCGGCTGCGGCTGGAGCGGCGAGCGGACGGCGGATCATCGCCGACGTTGTCGAATTGTAGTCTCGATGAATTGATCGCGAGTGACCAAACCGCTATGGGATTCGATCGCGCAGCGTTGCTCCGCGAATTCGCCGGACGCCCGGGGTCCCGCATTCTGACCAGCCGCCGCGCGATGGCGCTCGTACGTGACGGCCACGCCGCCCGGCAGATCGGACCGATGTTCGGGGGCAGCGCGCAACACGCGCTGGCACTCACCGATAGTATCGTTCGATCGGAAGTCGGACCCTGGCTGATCGATGTAGTCCATTCGCAAGACCAATTTCTCAGGGGTCTCACCGCTGCGGGCTGGAGCATCGAACGGCCGTTCCAGCGCATGCGGTTCGGCCGCGCCGGCACGCAAGGCATTGAGCTGCCGTTCGCGGTCGCCGGCCCGGAATTTGGATAGGAACAGCGATGCATCATAGCGAGATCAAGCCAGAGGTACGAAAACTGATCGCGGACGGCGCGGTGCTGCCCGCGCATCCGCTGGCGCTGGATTCCCGCCGCAGGCTCGATGTGCGGCATCAGCGCGCGTTGAGCCGCTATTATATCGACGCCGGCGCTGGCGGGCTTGCGGTCGGCGTTCACACCACGCAATTCGCGATCCGCGAGGCCGGCCTGTATCATGAGGTGCTGGAACTCGCCGCGGAAACCGCGTCGGCCTGGAGCAACCGGCCGCTTGCGATGGTCGCGGGCCTGGTCGGCCCGACGCAGCAGGCCACCACCGAGGCGCGGACCGCGCGCGGCATCGGCTATCACGCGGGGCTGCTCAGTCTTGCGGCGATGAAATCGGCGTCCGAAGACGAGATCATCGCGCATTGCGAGGCGGTGGCGCGCGAGATTCCACTGGTCGGCTTTTATCTGCAGCCGGCGGTCGGCGGCGTGATCCTCAGCGCGGATTTCTGGCGTCGTTTTGCCGCGATCGACAATGTCATCGCCATCAAGGTCGCGCCGTTCAACCGCTATCGCACCCTCGACGTGCTGCGCGGCGTTGTCGCCGCCGGTGCGCTCGACCGCGTCGCGCTCTATACCGGCAATGACGACCACATCCTGCTCGACCTGATGCTGCCGTTCGATCTGCGCGATCGCGGCGTCACCACGCGCGCGTATTTCCGCGGCGGGCTGCTCGGCCATTGGTCGGTATGGACCGCGAGCGCGATCAAGCAATTCGAGATGTGCCGCGCCGCGCGCGGCCAGGCCACACTGCCGGCCGACCTGCTGGCGCTCGACGCCCGCGTCACCGACTGCAACAGCGCCTTCTTCGACGTCGCGAACAATTTTCACGGCTGCATCGCCGGCTGTCACGAGATCCTGCGGCGGCAGGGCCTGCTCAGGGGAATCTGGTGCCTCGACCCCGATGAGGGCCTCAGCCCCGGCCAGATCGGGGAAATCGACCGGGTCTGCCGCGAGCATGGGGACTTGAGCGATGACGCCTTTGTCGCGGCCGGGCTCGAGAAATGGCTGGCATGACCGATCAGCCGGAGCCTTTCGTGCGGCTGCGCAATGTGCGCAAGGTTTATCGCGCGCGCGGGCAGGACTTTCTCGCCGTATCCGACGTCACCCTGGACGTGCAGGAAGGCGAGTTGATTTCGCTGGTCGGCCCGTCCGGCTGCGGCAAGACCACCGTACTGAAGATCCTCGCCGGACTGCATGAGGCTGACGGCGGCACCGTCGAGATCGGCAATGCGCGCACGCCGTTTGACCCCGCGCGCGACATCGGCATGGTGTTCCAGCAGGCGCTGCTGCTGAAATGGCGTACCGTCCTCGACAATGTGCTGTTGCCGGCGGAGATCGTCGGCCTGCCGATGCCCGCGGCGCGCGCCAGGGCGCGCGACCTGCTCAACCTGGTCGGGCTTTCCGGTTATGAAGACAAATACCCGCAGCAATTGTCCGGCGGCATGCAGCAGCGCACGGCGATCGCGCGCGCGTTCATTCACGATCCAAAACTGATCCTGATGGATGAGCCGTTCGGGGCGCTCGACGCGCTGACCCGCGAGCAAATGAACCTCGAAATGCTGCGGATCTGGCGCGAAAGCGGCAAGACCATCATCTTCGTGACGCACTCGATCCAGGAAGCGGTGTTCCTCGCCTCGCATTGCGCGGTGTTGACGGCGGGGCCGGCGCGCATGGCGGAATATTTTCCGATCGAGCTGCCGTTCCCGCGCACGTTGCCGATCAAGACCACAGATGAATTCGGCGTTTATGCGCGGCGGATCTATGCAAGCCTCGGGCTTGGCGCCGCCGCCTGAATCCTCAGTCGTGGGACGACGGCCCGTTGGCATCATAGGCCCAGCAGGCCTCCTTCGGCAGCGAGACCATGGTTTCGATTCCGACCTGATGCCGGGCCGCGGTGCCGAGTTCGAGCGCTTCCAGCCTGCGGCCGAACAGATCGATCGCATAGACCGTCTGCGTACCCTGATAACGGCGATCGAGCACGCGCGCCGAAAAGGTATTGGCGCCATCCTGCCGGCCAATGCCGATATTCTCCGGCCGCAGCGCAACGCGAACCTTGTCGCCCGGCATCAGCGCGTGCAGCAACGCCGCCTCGCCCTTCCGGCCATCGCCGAAATCGACTATTCCGAACTCGCCGTTGCGGCTCACCAGTGTGCCCGCGAGTTCGTTGGTGGCGCCGGTAAAGTTGGCGACGAACGGGTCGGCCGGACGATTATAGATCTGGTCCGGCGTGCCCATCTGCAGCAGCTTGCCGTTGCGCATCACACCAATGCGATCGCCGAGCACGACCGCCTCGGCCTGGTCGTGGGTGACGTAGAGCGCGGTCATGCCGGTCTGCTTGAGGATGACGCGCAGATCGTCGCGCAGCCGCAACCGCAGCTTGGCGTCGAGGTTCGACAACGGCTCGTCCAGCAGCAATAGTTGCGGCCGGTAGACGATGCTGCGCGCCAGCGCGACCCGCTGCATCTGGCCACCGGACAATGCCACCACCGGGCGTTCGGCATATTCCGAAAGCCCGACCAGTTCGAGCACCTCGTCGACCTTCTTGGCCGCGTCGCTGCGCGACATTTTGCGATGCTTCAGCGGATAGACCACGTTCTGCCGCACCGTCATGTGCGGCCACACCGCGTAGGACTGGAACACCATGCCGAGATCGCGCAGCCGCGGCGGCACCAGGATGCCGCGAGCCGGCGACGAGACGACGCGCCCGGCAATGCTGATTTCACCGTCGGTCGGATGCTCCAGCCCTGCGACACAGCGCAAGGTCGTGGTCTTGCCGCAGCCGGAGGGGCCGAGCAGCACGACGATTTCGCCCGCCGGCACGGCAAAGCCGACGCCGTCGATCGCCGGCCGGCCGACCAAAAACTGCTTGCGCAGGCCGGTGACGTCGAGTGTTGCCGTCATGATCTTGTTTCCGTCGCCTCGATCACTGCCGGTAGCCGTAGATCTTGTCCCAATCGGCGACCCATTGGGCGTGCAGTTTCACGTAGTCGTCGAACTTGGGATACCAGACCTTGACTATCTTCGGATCGAAACCTTCGGGATAGATCGGCGGCACCTTGAGCGAGGTGAGATTGCCAAGGTTCTTGATCATGAAGGTCTGCCCCTCCTTCGACAGGCACCAGTTCAGGAACAGCTTTGCGGCGTTCGGGTGCGTAGCCGTCTTTGGAATTCCGGAGGCATACGGATTGGCCGGAACGCCTTCGGGCGGGAAGATGATCTTGACCGGTGCGCCCTCCTGCTGTTTCGGAAAGATCGCGTTGTAGAGCAGCGGTCCCATCGCGACCTCACCACGCACCAGCGAATCCGACATCGGTGCGCCGGAGGGATATAGAATGGGATGGGTCGCGGCTTGCTTGGCCCAGTAATCCTCGCCAAGCACCTGGCGCTCGAACATGATGCGGGTCCAGGTGGTGCCGCCGGATTCGGCGAACACCTGGCCGTTGATCTTGTCGTATTCGGGCTTGGTCAGGTCCATCCAGCTCTTCGGCGGATTTTTCACCAGCTCGGTATTGTAGGCGATCGACCACGCCACGGTGGCGCGCGGCCAGAATTTCGGCGAGATCAGCGCGCCCGGATCGTAGTCGGCGGCGTTCGGCGGCGCGTAGTCCTGGAACAGGTCGACCAGCGGCAGCATCAGCGCGCGATCGGAATGATCGACGATGTCGGCGATCAGCTTGCCAGCCGCGGCCTCGGTCTTGACGCGAGTGATGAGCTGGCCACCGGGCGCGCGGATCATCTCGACCTTGATCTCGGGAAATCGCTTGTTGAATTCCTTGATCACCTCCTGTTCGACCTCGGCGAAATTCGCCGTGTAGAACACCAGCTTGCCTTCGGCTTTCGCAGCCGCAATCAGCTCGGGCGAGCCGAAATTTTCGGACTGCGCCCGCGCCGGCGATCCGTTCAGCGCGATGCCGAGCCCGGCAATGCCGGCCACGGCGGCGAATTTGGCGGCAGCTCTCGCAACTAGTGTCGTGTACATAGCCGATCCTCCCCTGATTTTCATTTTATCCCGTGCGCGTCACGCTGGTTTGCGCCGCGCCGCGCGACAGCCAGTTCGCGCCGCCGATGAGAACGCCGAGCAGAACAGTCTGCACGATGCTGAAGGCCGCGGTCTTGCCGAGATTGCCGCCTTCGTAATAGTCGAGCAGCAGCACCGACATCACCATGGTGTTGCTGGTGTAGAGAAACAGCGACGAGCCGAGCTCGCGGATCGCCAGCACGAACAGCAGCGTCATCGACGCGATCACGCCGGGCCGCGCCAGCGGCAGCACGATGGTCGCGATGGTGCCGAGCAGGCCCTTGCCGCAAACCCAGGCCGCTTCCTCGAGTTCGCGATGAATCTGCAGGAACGAGGTCGACAACGCCTTGACCGTGTCCGGGATGAAACGCGCGATGAACGCCAGCGCCAGGATCCAGATCGTGCCATACAGGCCGCCGGGAATCCCGATCCACGCCCAGAGATAGGCAACGCCGATCACGAGGCCCGGAATCGCAACCGGCACGGTCGATATCAGGTCGATCCAGCGCCGGCCCGTGACGTTGGTGCGGTGGATGGTGTAGCCGATCGCAAACGCCAATGTGCCGCCGACCGCGGCGGTGATGATGCCGACCTCGATCGCATTATAGATCGAGTTGATGGTCAGGGGATTGTCGAAGATGCTGTAGAAATGCATCAGCGAATATTGCTTCATGTCAAACAGGCTGGCGGCGTCGCGGATGAACATGAATTTGCGGAACGCCGCCACGATCAGCGCGAGGCTGGGCAGAATCACGACGACCAGCAGATAGACGACGCCGAGCCCGAACGTCACCCAGCGCCAGGGCCCGAGATCGAGATTGCGCGGCCGAAACGCCTTGCCGGCCACGGTGGTGTAGCTGCGCCCGCTCAGCACCTTCTGCTGCAGGAAGACCAGACAACCGGTCACGACCATCAGCAGGATCGCGACCGCGGCCGCGGTGTTGTAGAGCGGCGGCGACCAGTTGGTGAGCTTGAAGATATAGGTCGTCAGCACGTTGATATTGGCAGGCGCGCCGAGCACCGCCGGGATGCCGTAGATGCCGAGCATCACGATGAAAGACAGCAGCATGCCCGAGACGATCGCCGGCATGATCAGCGGGAACGTCACCGAGAACAGCGTCGCGAACGCACTGGCGCCGGAGATTTCGGCGGCCTCCTCCAGGCTTGGGTCCATGTTGCGCAGCGCTGACGAGGTGAACATGTACACATACGGCGCGTAGTAGATGCCGAACACGAACACCAGACCCCACAGCGAATAGAAGTTCACGTGGAGGTCGAGGTGCATCCACTTGAACATGGTATTGATCAGCCCGGTCTTCGGCGAGCCCAGAATGGTCCAGGCCACGCCGGCAACCAGCGGCGGCGCGAACAACGGCAGCACGCTGGCCGCGGCAATGAATCCCTTGAACGGGGTGTTGGTGCGAACCACGATCCATGAAAACGAAAGCCCGATCGCAACCGCGATCAAGGTGCCGCCACCGCAAACCAGGAGCGTGTTGAACAACGCCTCGGCCACGTTCGGATTGACCAGCACGGCGAGGAAATTGGCGACGGAGAGATGGGTGAGGCTGAAACCGTCGACCACCGGATTGGTATAGGTCAGCGCGCCCAACAGCAGGGTCAGAACCGGATAGATCACCAGGAAGCCGAGGATCGCCAGCAACGCCGCGACCCAAAGATTGCTCCATGCGCGCCGGCGCCCGCCCTCTCTGCCACGACGCGTGACTTGGGCATGCGTGACCGCGCTACGCAGGACCTCCTGTCCGTTCAAAACGCTTCCCCTCGCCGTCAACCGTCTTTGTGCAGTTCGCGGTCGCAGTAACCGGCAAGGCTAGTCGATCGCACGGCGAGCGGAAAGCTAGCAGAAAGTCGGCGACGGAGACACCGCAGGGGTTGCCAATACCTCGCATACGCATCATGCAACCGGAAGGCTGTGGAGCGGCGCTTTTCTGGTGTACCTGCGGCATTATGACAGCACCGGCGCAGGGCCCAGGGAACATCCGGACATGTCGATCGAGGTAGCCGCGAAGGCGCCCCCCGTGCCGGCCATGGACGGCCTGCCCCCCGATCGCAGGCGCTGGGCGGTCGCAGCGATGTTTACCGCGCTAGCGATGGCCTCGCTCGATACCGCGATCGCCAACATCGCGTTGCCGGCGATTGCCACCGATCTTCACGTCAGCCCGGCGGACGTGGTCTGGGTGGTCAATGTCTACCAGATCGCCCTGGTCGCCACGCTGCTGCCGCTCGGCGCGCTCGGCGAAATCGCCGGCCACCAGCGCATCTATCTCTGCGGCCTCGCGCTGTTCACGCTGGCGTCGTTGGGCTGTGCCTGCGCCTGGTCGCTGGACAGCCTGCTGGTCGCCCGCACGCTGCAAGGCCTCGGCGCCAGCGGCATCATGAGCGTCAACACCGCGTTGCTGCGTTACATCTATCCGAGCCGCATATTGGGCCGCGGGTTCGGCCACAACGCGCTGGTCGTCGCCACCGCCTTCACCTTCGGTCCGACCATCGCCTCCGGCATCCTGTCGGTTGGCCATTGGCCCTGGCTGTTCGCGATCAACATTCCCTTCGGCCTGATCGCGATGGCGATCGGCTTGCGGACACTGCCATCGACGCCGCGGGCCGTGCACGCCTTCGACTTTCCCGGCGCGATATTGGCCGCGGGCGCGCTCGGCCTGTTCATCATTTCGATCGGCGGCGCGGCCCACCAAGCCTCGCCACCGCTGGTGATCACGGCACTGGTTGCTGCGCTGGTGCTCGGCTGGTGGGTGACGCGCCGGCAAGCCGGCCATCCCGCGCCGATGCTGCCGATCGACCTGTTCCGGATCCCGGTGTTCGCCCTGTCCGCGTTGACCGCCGTCTGTTCGTTCGCGGTGCAGGGACTGACATTTGTGGCGCTGCCGTTCTATTTCGAGGACGTGCTGATGCGCTCGCAGGTCGAAACCGGCCTGTTCCTGACGCCATGGCCGCTGGTGGTCGCGATCATGGCGCCGATCGGCGGACGGCTGTCCGACCGCTATCCCGCCGGCCTGCTCGGCGGCATCGGTCTCGTCGTGCTCTGCATCGGCATGACCTTGCTGGCCACGCTTCCGGCCGAGCCCGGCGTCGCCAATATCGTCTGGCGGATGGTGATCTGCGGCGTCGGTTTCGGCTTCTTCCAGACGCCCAACATGCGCGCTCTGATGCTGAGCGCGCCACCGCACCGCAGCGGCAGCGCCAGCGGCATCGTCGGCACCGCGCGCCTGACCGGGCAGACCACGGGAGCGGCCCTGGCCGCGTTGTGTTTTGCGCTCGCCGGTCGCAATGGCGCGGTCGTGGCGCTGGCGCTGGGCGCAGGATTTGCCGGGCTCGGCAGCGTGATGAGTTTCTTGCGGCTGGCGGTGGCGCGCTGACGCCATTTGCCCCGATTTTAAGCATCTCACGGCTTTTGCCGCAGTGCACCGGCGATGGCTGCGTTGCAGCGATAGCGGGCCGGCCTGTCTTGCGGCGCAACGGGGCTTGCCGGTATCTTGCGGATGCGTCAATCAGCCCCCTTTTCAAGTAACAGCCGTTCCAACGGAGCCATGCGATGACCCCTCCCGTCAGCTCTTCCGCCATCAAAGTCGTCAAATCGGTCCGCGAGCAGGTCAGCCCCGAGGAATGGCAAACCCGCGTCGATCTCGCCGCCTGCTATCGCCTGGTGGCGATGTACGGCTATACCGAGATGATCGCCAACCACATCTCCTGCCGGGTTCCGGGCAGCCATGATCACTTCCTGATCAACCCCTACGGCATGCTGTACGAGGAGATCGACGCCTCCTGCCTGATCAAGATCGACGTCGACGGCAACACGCTGTTCAACGCCTCCGACTACGGCGTCAATGCCGCCGGCTTTGTCATTCACAGCGCCATCCACATGGCGCGCAAGGACATGGACTGCGTCGCCCACACCCATACGCCGGCCGGCATGGCGATCTCCGCGATGGAATGCGGCCTGCTGCCGCTGGCGCAGACCTCGATGCGCTTCCTGCACATCGGCTATCACGACTTCGAGGGCATCGCCGACGACGTCGGCGAGCGCGAGCGGCTGGTCCGCGACCTCGGCAATCACGAGGCGATGATCCTGCGCAACCACGGCCTGCTGGTGGTCGGACGCACCATCCCCGCGACCTTCAACCTGCTGTACCGGATGGAGCGCGCCTGCGAGGTGCAGGTGATGGCGCTGTCCTGCAATACCAAGCTGGTCTGTCCGCCGCAGGACGTGCTGGAAGCGACTTTTGATAAAGTGAAGCCGCGCCCCAACATGCCGAACCGCAACGGCGACCTCGCCTGGCCGGCTCTGATGCGCAAGCTCGATCGGATCGATCCCTCCTATAAAAACTAAGCAACCCTCCAGATCAACTGAAGGCCCTGGCCGCCAACGCGCGCCGGGGCCTTTTTATTTTCAGTATCTCAGCGCGGCACCACCGCGGTTGCTTCGATCTCGACCCTTGCTTGCTTCTCGACGAGACGCACGACCTGCACCAGCGCCATCGCCGGATAATGCGCACCAAATATCTCGCGATAGATTTTTCCAAGCGCCTTCAAATTAGCAAGATATTCCTCGATATCGACGACGTACCATGTCAGCCGCACCAGATGCTCCGGCCGCGCGCCGCCCTCGGCAAGGATGGCCGCGATGTTGCTCAGGGTTTGCCGGACCTGCGCGATGAAGTCGGAAGGCAAATGACCCGCGACATCCCAGCCGATCACGCCACCGGTGACCACCAGCCTGCCATCCGCCGCCATGCCGTTGGCGTAGCCCTTCGGCATCGGCCAGCCGCTCGGCTGCAGCACCTGTACGCCGCCCAACTCTTCGTCGTCCGCAACCACCGCGAGACCCGGCGCCTTGGTCGTGCTCACAACAACTTCTCCATCATTCTCATTCCGCGGCCAGGCCTGCCGACGATGCCCCATTCGCAATCTGCCGCAAGGCAAACCGCTGCAGTTTTCCCGTCCCGGTCTTGGGCAATTGTTCGACAAATTCGATCGCGCGCGGATATTTGTAGGGCGCGATCTCGCGCTTGACATGATCCTGCAACGCGGTCGCGAGCTCCGCGTCCGCCACGACACCGGAAGCCACGATCACATAGGCCTTGACGATCATGCCGCGCGCCTCGTCCGGCGCGGCAACCACGCCGCATTCGGCGACGGCCGGATGCGACAACAGCGCCGCCTCGACCTCGGGACCGGCGATGTTGTATCCGGACGAAACGATCATATCGTCGGAGCGGGCGACGAAGGCAAAGCGGCCCTGCTCGTCCCGAACAAAGGAATCGCCGGTCAGATTCCAGCCGTCGCGCACATAGTTCGACTGCCGCGAGTCGGCGAGATAGCGGCAGCCGGTCGGGCCGCGCACCGCGAGTTTTCCCACGGTACCGTCCGGCACATCGTTCATCTCGTCATCGACGATCTTGGCCTCATAACCCAGGACCGGCCTGCCGGTCTTGCCGGCGCTGGCGTCGCCCGTGCGATTGGTGATGAAGATGTGCAGCAATTCAGTCGAACCGATGCCGTCCAAAATCGTTTTGCCGGTCTTGCGGGTCCAGGCCTCGAACACCGGCGCCGGCAGCGTCTCGCCGGCGGATACCGCGAGCCTCAGCGACGACAGATCCGCGCCCTTGTCCATCGCCGCCATCATGGCGCGGTAGGCGGTCGGCGAGGTAAAGCAGATCGTGGCCTTATAGGTTTCGATGATTTTGACCATTTCGGGCGGCGAGGCGTTTTCCAGGAGCGTCGCGGTGGCGCCGAAGCGCAGCGGAAATACCGCAAGCCCGCCGAGCCCGAACGTGAAGGCAAGCGGCGGCGAACCGACGAAGACGTCATCGGGCGTCACCTTGAGCACTTCCCTAGCGTACCCATCGGCGACGATCATGAGATCGCGATGGAAATGCATCGTCGCTTTCGGCTCGCCCGTCGTGCCGGAGGTGAAACCGAGCAGCGCCACGTCGTCGCGTCCGGTCTTCACCGCATTGAATTTGACCGGTTTGTTGAGCGCGACGCGATCGAGTTCGGCGTCATGGTTCGAGGTGCCGTCGAAGTTCACCACCTGCTTTAAAAATTTGCTGGTCTTGGCGCAGGCGACCAGTTCGTCGGCGATGCGGCTGTCGGTCAGCGCCAGCGCGATCTCCGCCTTGTCGACGATCTTTGTCAGTTCGCCGGCGCGCAGCATCGGCATGGTATTGACGACCACGGCGCCGGCCTTGGTCGCGCCCAGCCAGCACGCGACCAGCGCCGGATTGTTGCCGGAACGGATCAGCACGCGGTTGCCCGGCTTGACGCCGTAATTTTCCACCAGCGCATGCGCCAGCCGATTGGACCAGTCCGCCAGCTCCTTGTAGGTGCGCTGGCGGCCATTGCCGATCAGCGCGATGTTATCGCCAAAACCCTTTTCGACGATGCGATTGGTCAGCTCAACCGCGGCGTTGAGATATTCAGGGTATCGAAACTCCGGCCGATCGAGCAGCAATTGCGGCCACTGCCCGGATGGCGGCAGGTTGCGCCGCGCGAAATCGTCGACGTGACCGGACGGACCCAAACCTGGAAATTCACCTGACATTTTCATCGCTCCTCGTTCGCGGAGATGAAGGGCGGCGACGCCATTTGGCAATCATTTTAGGCTTAAAACAATTTCCCGCAAGGTGGAATCCATGCTGTCCCGGGTCTTTTGTGCATTCGACAAGGACCCTAGCGCCGGGCCAGTTGCTTCAGCCGCCCGACCATGGCGGAGCCTGGATCGGCCAACGGCGCGATCGCGGTAAAATGGTTGGCGCCGGTGATCACGCCGAACTGGGTCGCAAGGCCGGCCGCGCCCCAGCGTTCGACCACGGCAGAACTTTGCCGAAAGTACTCTGCGCTTTCCTTCTCGCCGACCACCGCATCGAGGCTGCCGCGCGCCGGCGCGTTCCAGGACAGCGGGCTCGCCGCCTTGGCGGTTTCGGCATCGAGCCGCAGCGCATTGTTGATACTGGTCCCGACCAGCGGCACGAGGTCGAACAGACCCGAAATGGCGTAGGCCGCCAGAATAAAATCTGCTGGCAGCGACGCATCGAGCGCGCGCCAATCGGTCGCCAGCAGGCAGGCCGCGAGCTGGCCACCGGCGGAATGGCCGCTGATGACCAGTGGCCGGCCAAGTTTTGCGACTTCACGCGCCGCTGTTTGCATCTGACGGATGATCTCGCCGACCGTCACCCTAGGGCAAAGATCGTAAGTCGGCACCGCCACCGCGATGCCGTGCGCGTTCAGGCCGCGCGCGCAATGGCTGAAAAACGAACCGTCAAGCGCCTGCCAGTAGCCGCCATGGATGAAGACGACGATCGGGCCGTCACCGTTGCCGGCAAAGAGATCGATGGTGTGGCGCGGGCCTGATCCATACGAGATCGCCTGCGGCGCGCGCTGTGCGCGATAGGCCGCGGCATCGCTGGCCCAGCCTGCCATCAGCGCCGGATTTTCCGGAACCCGCGCCCGGTTGTTGTATTCGGCTTCGTAATCGACAGGCGCGTTCAAGGTTTTCTACGCCCTCGCTTGCGCGGATTTTTGCGCGGAGGCTTTTGTCTTGGCAAGCAGCCGCATCAGCTCGCGGACGTCCTTTGGCGCGAGGTCCCCAAAAATATCCGCGATCCAGGTTTCATGCTCGGCGGCCATCTTGCGAAACTCGGCGCGGCCGGTTTTTGTCAATCGGATCACCTGTACGCGGCGGTCGCTGTCCGACGTACGCCGGTCGAGATGGCCGGACTCGACCAGCCGCTCCACCAGTCCGGTGACGTTGCCGTTCGAGACCATCATCCGCTTCGACACATCCGACAGCGTCATGCCCTCCGGCGCCTTGTCGAGCTGGGCCATCAGGTCGAAACGCGGCAGCGTGACGTCGAACTTTTCGCGCAACCGGCTGCGCACCTCGCCCTCGATCAGGGTCGTGCAGGTCAATAGCCGCAGCCACAGCCTGAGCTCGTCGGCATGCTCGTGCGGGAGTTCGACGGCCTTGGTTTCGGAATCGAGATTCATGATGCGATCGGTTCTGCAGGACGATTCGGGCGGACGAGGCGGGACTTTGGCGGGAATATTGGCCGATGGCTGCTGTAAGTCAAAGTATCCAATGGCGCAAATCGTGACAGTTTTGCACTTTCTTTAAGGTTCAAATACTTGGCGTGACGCTTGCATGCCATCTGTCTGGCGCAACCACACCGGTTGCGTCGCTTGCGACCTGGGCCGTCATCGGCATAAGCTGGCCGCAGAACGACGAGGCGGATATCAGCCGCACGCGAGGGGGAGCGATCATGAAGCAGCCGTTGAAATGGGCCGCGCTGGCGATTGTGCTGGGCGCCGCCGCCAATCCCGCTGTCGCACAGGAAAAGATCAAGATCGGCGTGCTCGTGACCCTGTCCGGCCCCGCCGCCGTGCTCGGGCAGCAGGCGCGCGACGGTTTCGCGCTCGCGATCAAGGATCTCGGCGGCAAGATGGCCGGCCGCGACGTCGAAATCGTGGTGGTCGACGACGAACTGAAGCCGGATGCCGCGGTCGTCAAAGCCAAGGGACTTTTGGAACGCGACAAGGTCGACTTCGTGGTCGGGCCGATCTTCTCCAACATCCTGCAGGCGATTCACAAGCCGATCGTCGACAACAAGACTTTACTGATCAGCCCGAATGCCGGATCCTCGAATTTTGCCGGCAAGGAATGCAGCCCGTTCTTCTATGTGACCTCCTACCAGAACGACCAGGTCCATGAGGTGCTGGGCAAGGTGGCACAGGACCGCGGCTACAAGCGCGTCTATATCATCGAGCCGAACTACCAGGCCGGCAAGGATTCCGCCGCCGGCTTCAAGCTCGCCTACAAGGGCGAGATCGTCGAGGAAAGCTACGTGCCGCTCGGCACGCTGGATTTCCAGGTCGAGCTTTCCAAGATCGCTTCGATGAAGCCGGACGCCGTGTTCACCTTCATGCCGGGCGGCATGGGCGTCAGCCTGGTGAAGCAGTACAAGCAGGCGGGGCTTGCGGAAAAAATCCCGTTCCTGTCGGCCTTCACCGTCGATGAGTCGACACTGCCAGCGCAGCAGGACGCGGCAATCGGCATGTTCGGCGGCGCGGACTGGGCGCCCGATCTCAACACTCCCCAGAACAAGAAATTCGTCGCCGAATATGAGGCGGCCTATAACAGCGTGCCCGCGACCTACGCGTTCCAGGCCTATGACGCGGCGATGCTGATCGACAGCGCGGTCAAGGCGGTGAAGGGCGATCTTGCCAACAAGGAAGCGGTGGCGGCCGCGTTGAAAAAAGCCGACTTCGTCTCGTTGCGCGGTCCGTTCAAGTTCAACACCAACGGCTATCCGATCGAGGACTTTTATCTGACAAAAGTGGCAAAGCGCCCGGACGGCAAATTCCAGACCGAGATCGTGCAAAAAGTGTTCGAGAACTACGGCGACCGCTACGCCAAGGATTGCGCGGCGAAGTAGGCCGCGAGGGTCCGCCAACAGCGAAAGGAAATAGCGATGAAGAGCGAGATCACCGGCATCACCCGCGCCAATGAAGGCATGCAGGGCATTTCCTGGAACATTCTTGGGCAGACCTATGTGCCGAAGAGCTGCACGGAAAATTCCTTCTCCTGGCACGCGACGCTGCCGCCCGGCACCTTCGTGCCGCCGCACATCCATCCCGACCAGGACGAATACCTCTACATGCTGGAAGGCAAACTCGATTTCATGCTGGCCGGCTCCGACGCGCAGGCCACCGCCGGCGATCTGATCCGGCTCGGCATGGGCATTCCGCACGGCATCTTCAACAAATCCGACCAGACCGCAAAGGTGCTGTTCTGGGTGTCGCCGACCAAGAAACTCTACGACCTGTTCTGGGGCCTGCACAACATGAAGGAGCAGAAGCCCGAGGACGTGGTGGCGCTCGCCGCCGAACACAACATTCACTTCCTGCCGCCGCCTCCCGGCGCGTGAGGTTACGATCATCGGCCACGAGGAGCGCGTCTTCGCGTGTCTCGAACCATGGCTACACGTGCGGCCATCCTTCGAGACGCGGCCAAGCGGGCCGCTCCTCTGGATGAGGGCTGCGGCCTGTAGCCCGGGTGAGCGAGACACAACTTCGCATTCTCGCGACACACTTTTTGTCCGAGGCTTACAATTTCGTTTGCTCCCTCGAAGCAAGAGGGCGCACGCGACCCTCAAGAGAGGGCGCGGGGAAGACCGGGTGCGCGCTGCACCCGCGGTCTCGTGTGCATTTGATGCTTTAGAAAATGCGCACACGAGCATACAGGTTCAGCGGAAACACTCCGGCCTTCCCTGCGCAATGGTTTGACGGCTTATACGTGCTCTCCCTGGTGGCCATGCTGTGCCACCATCGCCTCCGGGAAGCGCTAGCTTCCTGGGAACTTGACGCCAGCACTGGTGCGTCAGGACCACACGATTTCGCCGTACGCGATCGCATCACACGTCTGGTGATCGCTTCGTTAATCACCTCGTGGTGAGGAGCGCGTCTTCGCGCGTCTCGAACCATGGGCTGCATGTGCGGCCATCCTTCGAGACGCGCGCACCGGACAGCGCAAGTGCGCTGCCGGGAGAGCGCGCTCCTCAGGATGAGGGCTGTAGTTACGCCCGCACCGCCGCGAGGCCCGGGCCGGGCACGGTCGCAAACCCCGCCTTGCTGGCGTAGCCCCGGACGATGGCTTCGCGCTGGGCGTAGCTCAGCACGTTGTCGATATTGTCAAAGCCGTCGGGCGCGAGTTGTTCGACGGCGTCGATCACGCCTTCGGGGCCGCCGCGGCGATTCGAGCGCACGATCTCGGCGGTCATCGGCAGGCGTTGCGCCTGATAGGTCATCAGCGCCTGGCGCGGATGCTCGGAACGCGCCAGCGCATCCGCGAGGCAGCGCGCATCGAGGATCGCCTGCGAGGCGCCGTTCGATCCGACCGGGTACATCGGATGCGCGGCGTCGCCGAGCAGCGTGACGCGGCCGGCCGACCAGTACGGCAGGGGATCGCGGTCGCAGGTCGGATATTCATAAAATTCCGGCGTCGCCGAAATCAGGCTGCGAACGTCGACATGCGGCACCGAGAAGCGCGCGACATGCGGCATCAGTTCCTCGCGCTTGCCGGGCCGCGACCAGTCCTCGCGGCGCGGCGGCGGCGCGCTGCCGTCGCCGACCTTGACCAGCACTGCCCAGTTGGTGAGCCGGCTCGCCGGGCTCGACCCCTCCGCGATCGGATAGACCACGACTTTTGCATTGAGGCCGCCAGCGACGATCATCGACTTGCCGGTCAGGAACACCGGCCAGTCGCGCGCGCCGCGCCACAGCATCAGCCCGTTCCAGCACGGCGGGCCTTCGTTCGGAAACAGCGTTTCCCGAACCCGGGAATGAATACCGTCGGCGCCGATCAATATGTCGCCGCGCACGGTCTTGGTGTGCGCGCCGGAGCGGTCGAAGAAATACGCGGTCACGCCGCCCTCGTCCTGGCTGAAAGCGCCGAGCCGGTAGCCGGTGTGGATCGCGTCCAAGCCCAGCCGTTCCTCGACGGCGCGGTGGATCACGCTCTGCAGCCGGCCGCGATGGATCGAAAATTGCGGAACGTCATGGCCGGCATCGAGGCCGCGCGGATCGCGCCAGACTTCCTGGCCATGACGGTTGAGGTAATACAGCACGTCGGTGCGGATCGCGACGTCGTCGAGTTTTTGCAGCAGCCCCAACGCGGCGAGTTCCCGGATCGCATGCGGCAGTGTGTTGATGCCGACGCCGAGTTCGCGGATGGTGTCCGCCTGCTCGAACAATTCGCAACCGATGCCGCGCGCCCGCAGCATCAAGGCCGTGGTCAGGCCGCCAATCCCGCCGCCGACGATAATCGCTTTCATCGCCCGAACTCCACGCTACAAAGCTTTTCACCTCGCCCCGCGCTTTGCGGGGAGAGGTCGAAATTCGCCAAGGCGAATTTCGGGTGAGGGGCTTGGCAGTGCACCGGCCGCAACTTCAGCATTCGCAGGAATGCCCGCCCCTCACCCCGACCCTCTCCCCGCGAGAGGGGGGCGAGGGAGAGGCGGACCAGCCTGCCATCCGGCCTATTCGGCCGCAAGCGGCTTTGTCGCCTCCGACTTTAGTTCGGCCCGGGTTTTCGGTTTAGCCTTAATCTTGAGGTCGTCGAAATCCTGCCGGTCGCGCACGCTGTTGCGGAAGATCTGCTCCTTGCCAGGCAGATATTGCGGCGGACAGGCAATATCGCCGGCGCCGTACCAGGCCGCCGCCTTCATCGTGAAGGCGGGATCGACCAGATGCGGGCGGCCGAGCGCCACCAGGTCGGCGCGGCCCGCGGCAAGGATGGTGTTGACCTGGTCTGATGTCGTGATGTTGCCGACGCACATGGTGGCAACGCGGGCCTCGTTGCGGACCTGCTCGGAAAACGGAGTCTGGAACATGCGGCCATAGACCGGCTGGGCGTCGCGCACGGTCTGGCCGGTGGAGACGTCGACGAGATCGACGCCCTGTTCGGCAAACGCGCGCGCGATCTGAACCGCATCGTCGCCGGTGATGCCGCCCTCCGCCCAGTCGGTCGCGGAGATACGCACCGACATCGGCTTGTGCGCCGGCCACACCGCGCGCAGCGCTGCGAATACTTCCAGCGGAAACCGCAGCCGGTTTTCCAGCGCCCCGCCATATTCATCGGTGCGCTGATTGGTCAGCGGCGAGATGAAACTGGCGAGCAGATAACCGTGGGCGCAGTGCAGCTCCAGCATATCAAAACCGCAGCGCTCGCCGCGCCCGGCGGCCGCGACGAACGAGGCCTTCACCGCATCCATCGCCGCTCGGTCCATCTCGCGCGGCACCTGGCTGTCCGGGAAGTAAGGGATTGGCGAGGCCGACAGCACGTCCCAGCCGCCCTCTTCCAGCGGACGGTCCATGCCGTCCCACATCAGTTTGGTCGCGCCCTTGCGCCCGGCATGACCGAGTTGCAGCGCGATCTTTGCCGCCGAATTGGCGTGCACGAAATCGACGATGCGGCGCCAGGCCGCTTCCTGCTCGTCGTTCCACAGTCCGGCGCAACCGGGCGTAATGCGGGCATCGCGGCTGACGCAGGTCATTTCGGTGAAGATGAGCCCGGCGCCGCCGATCGCGCGCGAGCCGTAATGCACCAGATGAAAATCGCCGGGCATGCCTTCCTTGGCCGAATACATGCACATCGGCGACACCACCGCGCGATTGGCGAGCGTCATCTCGCGCAGTTTTAACGGCTGGAACATCGGCGCGACGGGTTTTGCGACATCGACGTTGAATCCGCCGGCGCGGACCTGGTTGGCGAAGGCCTTGTCGACCTCATTGACGAATTCGGGCGCGCGCAAGGTCAGATTGTCGTAGGTGATGGCCTTGGCGCGCGTCATCACGCCGAAGGCGAACTGCACGGGATCGAAATCCCAGAAGCGGTCGACATGCTCGAACCAGACCAGCGAGACGTCGGCGGCGTGCTGGGTCTTTTCGACCTCCTCGCGGCGATCGCCCTCGTAAAGTTTCAGGGCCTGCTCGACGGTCGGCGCGCGGTGCATGGCGTCCGCCAGCGCGATCGCGTCCTCCATGGCGAGCTTGGTGCCGGAGCCGATCGAGAAATGCGCGGTCGCCTTGGCGTCCCCAATCAGCACCATGTTGCCCTTGACCCAGCGCTTGCTGCGGATCATCGGGAAATTGCGCCACATCGATCGGTTGGTCAGCAACTTATGACCCTCGAGGAACCAGCCGAAGATCTTTTCCATCCGCTCGGCGGACTGCTTTTCGTCAAGCCCCTTGAGGTCGGCGCGCTCGAAGGTTTCCGGATCGGTCTCGAAAATCCAGGTCGAGTGGCCCATCTCGTATTGATAGGCGTGCGCGATGAACGGGCCCCACTCGGTTTCCTGGAAGATGAAGGTGAAGGCATCGAGCGGCCGGCTGGAGCCCATCCAGGCGAACACGTTGGAGCGGACATCGATTTCCGGCTGGAAATGCTCGGCATAGCGCTCGCGAAAGCGGCTGTTGATGCCGTCGGCCAGCACCACGAGATCGGCATTGGCCAGACCCGTGATGTCGTCGAGTTCGGACTGGAACATCAGGTGGACGCCGAGCTCGCGGGCGCGCTCCTGCAGGATCAGCAGCAGTTTTCTGCGCGAGCAGCCGCAAAAGCCGTTGCCGCCGACCCGATGCACGGTGCCGCGGAAGTGCACCGCGATATCGTCCCAATAGGCGAATTCCTGGGTGATGCGGCGATAGCTCGGCGCATCGTATTTCTCGAAATTGTCCAGCGTGGCGTCGGAGAACACCACGCCGAAGCCAAAGGTGTCGTCGGCGCGGTTGCGCTCATAGACCGTGATCTCGGCTTCCGGGCGCTGCTTCTTCAGCAGGATCGCGGAATAGAGCCCGGCCGGCCCGCCACCGATGATCGCGATCTTCATGAGAGCCTCCGGCCGCTGTCGATCCAAATTACTTTAAGCTTAAAATAGTTTCCCGGCAAGCGTCTCTTGCTCCCCTCTCCCCTTGTGGGAGAGGGGAAGAAACGCCTCACTCTAGCACTCCGTCATCCAGAGGAGCCGCGAAGCGGCGTCTCGAAGGATGGCACCCGTGCAGCTCATCCTTCGAGGCTCGCCCTCACGGGCTCGCACCTCAGGATGACGCATTCAGCTTTCAATTCCCCCTGAACACCGGCTTCACTTTATTCGAAAACGCTTCAAATGCGCGGGCAAAATCTTCCGTGGTCATGCACAGCGCCTGGGCTACCGCTTCGGCCTCGATCGCCTCCTCCACCGACATCGCCCATTCCATCGCCAGCATGCGCTTGGTCATGGTGTTGCCGAAGGTCGGACCCTCCGCGATCTGCTTTGCCAGCAACTGCGCCTGCGACAGCACGTGATCGGGCGTGACGATGCGGCTGAAGAACCCCCAGCGCTCGCCCTCCTCCGCCGTCATGAAGCGGCCGGTATAGAGCAGCTCCGAAGCGCGCGACTGGCCGATGATGCGCGGCAGGATCGCGCAAGCGCCCATGTCACAGCCGGCCAAGCCGACCTTGTTGAACAGGAACGCGACCTTGGCGCCGGTGGCGGCGAGCCGCATGTCGGACGCCATCGCGACAATCGCGCCGGCGCCGGCGCAGATGCCCTCCACCGCCGCTATGATCGGCTGCGGACAGGCTCGCATCGCCTTGACGAGGTCGCCGGTCATCCGGGTGAAAGCCGTAAGACCCTTGGTGTCCATCTTCACCAGCGGGCCGATGATCTCGAAGACGTCGCCGCCGGAGGAAAAATTGCCGCCGGCGCCTGATATCACCACGACCTTGACCTCGTCGTCGAAGGCGCAGGCGCGGAAAAAATCGGTCAGTTCGCGGTAGCTCTCGAAGGTCAGCGGATTCTTGCGCTCGGGGCGATTAAGCGTCACCAGTGCGACGCCGTCCTCGACCTTCAGCAGGAAATGACCAGGCGAATATTCCGCCAGCGGCAGCGTGACGGGATTGGCGGGTCTGGACATGAAAGCTCCCTTGTATTCGTGTTGCGCGCCCGAGCGGCGTGATTGTTAGACCTCACCACCCGCAATCGCGATCGCCTGCCCGGTAATCGCGCCGGCGTCCTCGCCGCACAGAAACAGCACGGTGTCGGCGACTTCCGACGGCTTTATCAGCCGCCCCTGCGGATTGTGCTTTGCCAACTCCGCCACCGCCTGCTCGCGGCTGCGGCCGGTCTTGCTCATGATGTTGTCGATGCTGCCGGTGAGCAGATCGGTCTCGGTGAAACCGGGACATACGGCGTTGACGGTGATGTTGGTGTTGGCCAGTTCCAGCGCCAGCGAGCGCACCAGGCCAATCACGGCGTGTTTTGCCGCGCTATAGGCGCTGACATAGGCGTAGCCCTTGAGCCCCGCCGTCGAAGCGATCGCGACGATGCGCCCGTATGGACGCGTCTTGAGCGACGGCAACGCCGCCTGCGCCGCGTAGACGACACCCATAACATTGACGTCCATCATGCGCCTGAACAGCGCCGCATCGGATTTTGCGAACGGCGCGGATTCGGCGATGCCGGCATTGGCCACCAGAATATCGATCGGCTGGCGCTTGGCGGCTTCAGAAATCGCGGTGCTGACGGCGGCTTGGTCGGCGACGTCGGCGGCGGCGGCAAAATGCGCGGCGCCCGAGGCAACGGCACGATCCAGCGTGGCGCGATCGCGCCCAACAATCGTCACGGTGGCGCCGGCCTGCGTGAGCGCGGAAGCGATGGCCAGCCCAATGCCGCGGCCGCCGCCGGTGACCAGCGCATGCCGGGAATGCGGCTGTCCGGACATGCGATTCCTCCCCTGACGAAGCCTGTTGAAGCTCGAATTGCATATATTTTAAACTTCAAACTTTGGCAAGAAATCGCTTTTCATCATCGGCGGTCCTGTTAGCATCGCGCAAAATTCCGGCCAAACAGGATTTGACGTGACTGCTGCTACCAGCCTGAAAACCAGGGACGGCCGCTTCGGCTATGAAGCATCAGGCGATCCCGCCTCGCCCGCGCTGGTGTTCCTGCACGGCATCGGCGGCGCGGCGCGAGGGTGGCGCAATCAGCTGGATTATTTCGCCGACGCTTATCACGCCATCGCCTGGGATATGCCGGGGTATGGCGGCTCGAAACCGCTCGCTTCGACCAGCATCGCGAGCCTTGCGGACGCGCTGGTGGATTTCCTGCACGCCACCGGCGCGGACAGGCCGGTGATCGTCGGTCATTCGATCGGCGGCATGATCGTGCAGCAATTGCTGGCGCAAGACCCTGACATCGCCAGCGCGGTGGTGCTGGCGCAGACCAGCCCGGCTTTCGGAAAGCCCGACGGCGAATGGCAGAAGCAGTTCATCGATGCCCGGCTCGGGCCGCTCGATCGCGGCGAAACCATGCCGAAACTCGCGCCGTCGCTGGTGAAGGAACTGGTCGGCGACGAACCGGACCCTGCAGGCATGGTGCTGGCGCGCGACTGCATGGCCTCGGTGCCGGAAGCGACCTATCGCGCCACCATGCTGGCGCTGATCGGATTTGATTTGCGTCAGGCGCTAAAGGAAATCCAGGTGCCGACGCTGGTATTGTCAGGGTCGAAGGACAATAACGCGCCGGCGCCGATGATGGCGAAAATGGCGAACTACGTTCCAGGCGCGGTCTATGTCGAACTCGAGGGCGTCGGTCATCTCGCCAATCTCGAACGGCCCGACGAGTTCAATGCTGTGTTGTGGGACTTTCTGATGGATAGCCACGAAATTTCGGGACCGGAATCATGACCGCACCGACCGGCAAAATCGCCTCCGGCCAGGCGCTCGATCCGCCGATGTTCGATCCATCCGCGTTTCGTCTCAGCGACGAACAGGCCGCGATCATCGCGACCGCGCGCGAACTCGGCCAAAGCGTGTTCGCCGCCCGCGCCGCGGCTTACGATCGCGAGGCGAAATTCCCCGTTGAGAATTATCGCGATCTGCACCGGAGCGGCCTGCTCGGCATCGCGATTCCCAAAAAGCATGGTGGCCTCGGGGCGGATTACCAGACCTATGCGATCGCGGCCGCCGAGATCGGCCGCTATTGCGGCGCGACCGCGCTGACCTGGAACATGCATGTCTGCTCGACGCTGTGGTCGGGCCCGCTGGCCGACGACCTCGATATGGATGCGGCCACCCGCGCCGAGCACGAGCGCCGCCGCGCGGTGCATTACAAGCGCATCGTCACCGACGGTGCGATCTATTCGCAACCGTTTTCGGAAGGCGGCGCCGCGGCGGCCGGCGGCGTCGCGTTCGGCACCGAGGCAAAGCCGACAAAGGGCGGCTGGATCGTCAACGGCAAGAAGATTTTTGCTTCGCTGTCGGGACATGCCGATTATTACGGCGTGCTGTGCACCGAAATTGCCGAAGGCGAAAAGGCCTCGCGCCGCAATACGCTGTATCTGGCGCTGCCCGCCAAGGCCGAAGGCATCTCGGTGGTCGGCGACTGGGACCCGCTGGGCATGCGCGGCACGGTGTCGCGAACGCTGCTGTTCAAGGACGTGTTCGTGCCTGACGATGCCGCGCTGATGCCGCGCGGCGTCTACTTCCAGGCCGCGATGCGCTGGCCGCACATGTTCCTGACACTGTCGCCGACTTATGTCGGCCTCGCGCAGGCGGCCTATGATTTCACCGTGCGCTATCTGCGCGGCGAGGTGCCGGGCACGCCGCCCGTAAAGCGGCGGATGTATCCGACCAAGCAGATCGCCGTAGCCCAAATGCAGATCAGGCTGGAGCAGCTCAAGGCGCTCTGGTTCCAGGCGGTCACCGAAGCGCGCGCCAATCCGGGCAAGGAGCAGGTGCTGCGCGCCTATGCCGCGCAATATTCCGTGATGGAGGGCGCCAACGAAATCGCGACGCTGGCGATCCGCACCTGCGGCGGACAAGCAATGCTGAAATCGCTGCCGCTGGAGCGGATCTATCGCGACAGCCGCTGCGGCTCGCTGATGCTGCCGTGGACCGCCGAGCTCTGCCTCGACCGCATCGGCCGCGAGGCGCTGTACGAAAGCGGCGAGACGGACGATTAGATTCTAATTTTGACGCGTTTTCTTGACGCGAACCGGACGCCACTTCGCTTGAAAACGCTATGGCCATGAACCTTTCCGACCTGATCGAGCGCAACGCCGCCTTCGCGCCGGAAAAGCCAGCGCTTAAGTTCGAGGACAAAACGCTGAGCTATGCGGCGTTTCACAGCCGTATCTTGCAGGCCGCGCGCGCGCTGGAAACCGAGTTCGGCGTGACCAAAGGCGACCGCGTTGCGATCCTCAGCCTGAACCGGCCGGATTATCTCGTGCTGCTTTACGCCTGCGCGCGGCTGGGCGCCGTGCTGGTGCCGCTGAACTGGCGGCTAGCGGTCGCCGAGCAGTTGTTCATCCTGAGGGATTGCGGCGCGAAGGTGCTGGTGCTGGAGCAGGCCTTTGCGGAAGTTTTACGAACGCTGGAGACGAGCACCGCGATCGCCGGGCTTGATTTCGCGCCATCAGGCGCAAAATCGTTCGACGAAATTGTGGCCCGCGCTCACGGCGAAAGCAGCACCAATGCCGACCTCTCCTGCCCGCTGCTGATCGTCTACACCTCGGGCACGACAGGACGGCCCAAGGGTGCGGTGCTGCGGCAGGAAGCGCTGCTGTGGAACGGGGTGATGAGCCAGCACATGCACGATCTCACCTCTCGCGATCATGTGCTGACCGTGCTGCCATTCTTCCATGTCGGCGGCCTCAACATCCAGACCACGCCGGCGCTGCATGCCGGCGCGACCGTCACCATCCATTCCCGCTTCACGCCGGACGCGGCGCTTGCGACCTTCGAACGTAACCGCCCGACCCTGACCGTGCTGGTGCCCGCGATCATCCAGGCGGTGACCGATCACCCCAGATGGGCGGCAACCGACCTCTCCTCGCTGAAGGCGATCTCGACCGGATCGACCATCGTGCCGCCGCATCTGATCGAACGCTTTGTCGCGCGCGGGGTGCCGGTGCTGCAGGTCTACGGCTCGACCGAAACCTGCCCGGTCGCGGTCTACACGCGGCTCGGCGGCGATCTCACCCGGATCGGCTCGACCGGCCTGCCCGGCCTGCATTGCGAGGCCGCCATCATCGACGATGCCGGGCGTGAACTGCCGCCGGATACACCCGGCGAAATCGCGATCCGCGGCCCCAACGTCTTCACGGAATATTGGGGCAACCAGCATGCGACGCGCGAGACATTGCAAAACGGCTGGTATCGCAGCGGCGACATCGGCGTGCGCGACGCCGACGGCTATTTCTACGTCCACGACCGCAAGAAGAACCTGATCATTTCCGGCGGCGAGAACATTTATCCCGCCGAAGTCGAGCGCGTGCTGCTGGAGCACCCCGAGGTCAGCGAATGCGGCGTGATCGGCCGCGCTGACCCGCGATGGGACGAGGTGCCGGTGGCCTATGTGATCCGGCGCAAGGGCTGCACGGTCGAGGCGGAAAGCCTGCAGGCACATGTCTCGACGCAGCTCGCCCGCTTCAAGGTGCCGCGCGAGATCGTGTTCGTCGACGATCTGCCGCGCACGGCGCTCGGCAAGGTGCAGCATTTCATGCTGCGGCAATTGTATGAGCGCGCGCCCGCGCAAGGAGATGCATCTTGAAGATCGCAGTGCTCGGCGGCGGCAACGGCTCATTCGCGGCCGCCGGTGATTTTGCCATGCAAGGCCACGATGTCAGGCTGTGGCGGCGCGACGCCGCGCAGGTTGCCCAGCATCGCGCGGATGGCTCGCGCATCACCGTCAAGGATTTCAACGGCCGGCACGAAGCAAAACTTGCGCTGGTGACCACGGATATCGCCGAGGCGGTCCAAGGCGCCGAGCTGATTCTGTGCCCTGCTCCCGCCTTCGCACAAGGCGACATCGCCGCCGCGCTCGCGCCTCACTTGCGCGACGGACAGGTCGTGTTCCTGCCGCCAGCGACCTTTGGAACGATGATCTTTGCCAAGGCTGCGTACGATGCCGGCAACCGCGCCAACGCCAGCTTTGCCGAAACCGGCACCCTGCCCTGGCTGACCCGCAAGCACGGCCCGTTTGAGGTCGCGATCACCATCCGGGCGAAGCGGCTGCCGATCGGCGTGTTCCCGTTGAAGAATGCGGGGCATGCGCTCGATGTCGTCGGCCACGCGTTTCCCGGCGTAATCGAACCGTGTGGCGATGCGCTGTCGGGCGCCCTGATGAATGCCGGGCCGATCATCCATCCGCCGCTGATCACCATGAACGCCGGACCGATCGAGCATTTCGAGCGCTGGGACATCCACAAGGAAGGCACCCAGGCGGCGATCCGCCGGGTCACCGACGCGCTCGATGCCGAACGCATCGCGGTGCGCGAAGCACTGGGCTATGGCGGACCGCATTTCCCGCTGGCGCATCATTACGCCAAGGAGGGCGAGATCTGGATGTATGGCCGTGGCTCGCACGACCGCCTCACCGATTCCGGCGACTGGCGCGAACGTTTGGTGCTGACAGAACACCGCTACATGCGCGAGGATTTGCGGCTCGGGCTGTCGCTCCTGGTGTCGGTCGCTGAACTCGCTGATATCGCGACTCCGCTGGCGAAGGCGTTTCTCGCGATCGGCGGCACGATCTGCGGCGAGGATTTTGTCACGCACGGGCGTACCCTTTCGAGCCTGGGCCTCGGCAAGCTGAATCGCGCCCAACTACAAACCCTGCTGCGCGAAGGCTTTGACCGATGACAGACCGCCGTCCCGCGATCGTCTGTCTCGGCGCCGGCCGCATGGGCCGCGGCATCGCGGTAGCCTTTGCCTATGCCGGCCACCGCGTCACCATGATCGACGTCAAGGCGCGCTCGGACGAGCAATTTGCAAAACTCGAAGCCGAGGCGCTTGGCGAAGTCGAGAAGACGCTGGCAAGCCTGTCGCGGTTCGGGCTGCTGAATGAGGCCGACGCCAAAGCCGTGATCGCACGAGTGTCGGTGGTGCGCGCGCGGGACGGCAATGCCGCGCTCGCGGATGCCGGCATCGTGTTTGAGGGCGTGCCGGAAGTCGTCGAACTCAAGCGCGAGGTGCTGGGCGCGGCCTCGAAGGTGGTCGGGCCCGACGTCATCATTGCTTCAACAACCTCGACCATCCTGGTCGACGATCTCTCGGGCGCGATCGAACGGCCCGAACGCTTCCTCAACGTGCACTGGCTCAACCCGGCCTATCTCATTCCGCTGGTCGAGATATCGCCGGGTGCCGCGACCGATCCCGCGATTATCACGCAAGTGAAAGCGTTGCTCGAAGGCATCGGCAAGGTACCGGTGGTGTGCGCGCCGACGCCGGGTTTCATCGTGCCGCGCATCCAGGCGCTCGCGATGAACGAGGCGGCGCGGATGGTCGAAGAAGGCGTCGCCAGCGCCGAGGACATCGACAAGGCGATCCGATACGGCTTCGGCTTCCGCTATGCGGTGCTGGGTCTTTTGGAATTCATCGACTGGGGTGGCGGCGACATCCTGTATTACGCCAGCCGCTATCTCGAAGGCGCGCTCGGCAGCGACCGCTACCGCGCGCCCGAGGTGATCTCACGCAACATGGAGCAAGGCCGCATCGGCCTGCGCACCGGCGCCGGTTTCCTGGATTATTCCGGTTTGGACATCGACGCCTATCGCGAGCGGCGGCTTGCGGCGCTGGTCGACATGCTGCGCCACTTTGGGTTGGCAAGGCCGCCGGTGAGGGACGACGACATAGGCTCGCCGTCATCCTGAGGTGCTCGCCGTCGAGGCGAGCCTCGAAGGATGATTGTAGGGCGCATCCTTCGAGACGCGCGCAAGAGCGCGCTCCTCAGGATGACGGTCGTGTTTGGGACGACGTGAAGAACTACCCGAACACGTCCTGCAGCACGCCTTCGCGAATGACCGCAACGCCGTCGAGTTCGATGGTCGTTCCCATCATCGGCAGATCAAAATGGCCCGCGGTGTAGCGGCCGGCGAATTCGTTGGCGCCGGTGGAGAACAGGAAGTTTCCGGCGACCGCGCGCAGCTCGGTGCCATTGGTGTCGCGCTGGTCGTACATCGACAGCGACTCGTAGCGCGCGGCGGGGTTCATGCCCCAGCCGACGTGAGAGACCGCATAGGCCTCGCGGTCGCCCCAGGCCGCCAGATACGCCTTCATCATCATGGCGTCGGCGCCCTCGCCCTGGAGATCGGTGACGTAGTCGTCCTTAAGCGTCATCCGGATCGGCGAGGTCAGATAGCGCTTGAAGGTGAGATTGATGTCGCCGGGCGCCATCACCAGCGTGCCGTTGACGGTTTTGCTTTTGGGAAAGCTGACGACGATTCCACCCGGCCAATGCGCCAGCGTGCCGGGCTTGTCGGTCCAGCCCCACACGCCGACCGTGGAAGCGCCGACCATGTCGACATCGAGCGCGGTGCCCGCTTTCGAAGTCACGCGCATACGCTTCGTCCCGCGCAGCATTTTTGCGGCGGCGCGGATGCGCTTTTCCAGCGCGGTGTCGGGCACCATGCGCTCCAGTGCCTCCGGGTGCTCGTTGGAGACCACGAGAATCCGCGCGCCGGCCTTGAGGATGTCAGGCGTTTCCGGCGCATGCATCAGGCCTTCGATGGTGCAATCGACCACAAAGCCCGCCTGCTGCAACGCGGTCACAACGGGCCCCAGTTTCTGGATCGCTTCGCTGGCGCCGGTCGAGCGGATCGGGACGATCTGACGGTTGCGCGGCGTCGGCACCACGACATGGAACGGCTTTGCGCCCATCCGCAGCAGCGCCAGTTCGGCGAGATGAACATTGAGCGCGCGCGACTGGGTTTCGGATAGGATCGCCGCGGTATCGCCCGGCTTGACGGCGCAGCGCTCGAAGATCTCGCAGAACGCGTCGATCCATTTTGCCTCGATGCGGTCCGACAGCATGTGGTCCACTCCAGTTCCTCTTAACCGTCATGCCCGGCCCTGTGCCGGGCATCCACGTCTTTACAGCGTCACAGCAGAGAAGACGTGGATGGCCGGGTCAAGCCCGACCATGACGAAAACACCAAACTTCATACCTCTGGAAAACCGCGCAACAGGTACGATCGCAAGCCCTGCAGCAGCGCATTGAGGATCAACCCGAGCAGCGAAATCGTGATCAGCGGCACGAACATGTCCACGGCCTGAAACGTCCGCGCAGCCGTCACCAGCACGTGACCGAGGCCGTCGGTCGACGTGATCATTTCGGCCAGGAACACCACGATGCAGGAGATCACGAGGCCAATGCGGCAGCCGGTGAGGATTGACGGCATCGCGGCCGGCAGCACCACCTTGAAGAGAATTTCGCGGCGCGGCGTGCCGGCCGCCATCGCCGACCAGATCAGTTTTTGTTCGACCATCGAGGCGCCGTAATAGGTCGAGAGCAGGATCGGAAACAGCGCGTCGGCGGTGACCAGCGCGATCTTGGACTCGTGGCCGAAGCCGAGCAGCAACAATAGCGCCGGATACAGCGCCACCTTGGGCAGCGGCGCCAGCACCCGGACGATCGGGCGAACCACGGAATTGATCGCAGGGCTCGCCGCCGCGGCTAGGCCGAGCGTGATGCCGAGGATCACCGCGATCGCGAAGCCTGCGAACAGCCGGAACAGCGTCGCTGCGATGGCCTGCTGGAATTCGGCGTCCGCGAGTTGCTGGGCAAGCCGCGCGAACACCCGGCCCGGCGGCGGCAGCAAGGTCACCGGCGCGTAGCCGAACGAATCCAGCGCCTGCCACAGGCCAATCACCAGCAGGATCGGCACGATGCCGAGCAGGATGTCCGATAACAGCGCGCGACGGTTCATGAGAAACTCGTCATGAAAAGCTTAGTGGCATGTCAAAACGCGGCTCGGACCAGCGCACCAGCCGGCGGCGAAACGCCTCGAACGCGGCATCGAAGCCGATGCCCATCGCGCCGACGATGATGATCATCGCGAACACCGTGTCGTACTGCCCCATGTCCATGGCGTTGAACAGGATGTTGCCGGCGCCGGATTGCCGCGCGATCATCTCGCTCGTAATCATGGTGATCAGCGCCAGCACCAGCCCGGTGCGGCATCCCGTGAGGATTTCCGGCAGCGCCGACGGCAGTACGATCCGGATCATCCGCTGCATGGCCGAAAGGCCCATTGCGGCGCCGGACCACAGCATCTTCTCCTCGACCGCCTTCGCTCCCTGAAAACTATGGAAGATCACGGGCAGGCTGACGCCGAGGAAAATCACCAGCGTCTTGGCGACGTCACCGACGCCGAGCCAGAGCATGATGATCGGCATCAGCGCCGCCTTCGGCACCGGATAGGTGATCATCAGCAGCGGATTGAAGAACGAGGCCACCGCGCGGCTGCGGCCCATCATCAGGCCGAGCGGAATCGAGACGGCGACGCCGACCGCAAAACCGATCGCCATGCGGCGCAGGGAATCCAGGATGTTGATCAGCGATTCCCTGTCGGTGAGGATCGACGGCACGGCGCGCAATGCGTCCAGCGCGGTCGGGAAACTGTCGGTGTCGAGCAACAGCGCTCCGGCCTGCCAGATCGCGAGGAGGCCGACGCAGGCCAGCAGCGGCGCGAGGAGCGAAAGCAGCTTGCGCGCCGGCATCATGGAGGCAACCCGTCTTCGCCGGTGTCGTCGATCATGCGTTCGATATCGACGACGTATTTCTGGTAGCGCGGATCGAGCAGCAACTCGGCGCGGCGGCGTGGCCGCGGCAGGTCGATATCGACGATCTCCTTGATCCGGCCGGGCGCGCGCGTCATCACCACGACCTTGTCGGAGAGGAACACCGCCTCCTCGACCGAATGGGTGACGAACAGCACGGTCTTGCGGTCGCGCTCCCAGATGTTGAGCAGATCGTTCTGCAGCCGGGTCCGCGTATGCGCATCGAGTGCGCCGAAGGGCTCGTCCATCAGCAACACGGCGGGATGATAGGCCAGCGTGCGCGCCAGCGCGACGCGCTGCTTCATGCCGCCGGACAGTTCCTTGGGATAGAAATTTTCAAAGCCTTTCAGACCGACCATCTCGATCAGGCGGCGGCTTTGCGCCTCGGCTTCCGCTGTTTTCACGCCCTGCTGGCGCGGCCCATACATCACATTGCCGAGCACGCTCTTCCACGGGAACAGCGCGAACTCCTGGAATACCGGCCCGCGGTCGGGGCCGGGCCCGGTGATCGCCCTGCCCTTCACTTTTGCCACGCCCTCGGTCGGATTGACAAAACCGCCGACGATGTAGAGCAGCGTCGATTTTCCGCAACCGGAGGGGCCCAATATCGAAACAAAGGCGCCATCGGCGATCGAGAGCGAGATGTTCGACAGCGCCAGATGGTTTTGGCGGCCGGAAGTCTGGAAAGTCTGGGAGACGCCCTCTATTTCGATCATCGCGGCGGCCTGCGCCCTAGAGTCGGCACGGCCGGCTTCCGCTGGAATTTCCTGCCGCAACGGCACAGCCTTCATCCGCGCTTCTCTTTCCGAATTCGCCCCGCCCGGGCGGTGACGGAGCCTCTGACGTGTTGAACCGGCCCCAGCATAGCCCAATCCGGCATCGGGTGGCCATGCCTCTCATGAGCGGACAAGCGGCCGCAGCACCGCGCGCAGCGGGGCGGCGTCGAGCCCCTGCAATTTCAGGGGCAGCGCGATCAATTCATAGTCGCCGGTGACGACATCGGCGAGCACCAGATTCTCGACAATTCGTATATCGTGGCGGTGGCAGGCCATGTGCGACGGCAGGTCCTTTGAGGTCTCGAGATCGACCGAGGGCACGTCGACGCCGATCAGCCTGACGCCGCGTGCCGCCAACCCTTCCACGGTTGCCGCCGCCAGCGCGCGAAAGCCTGACGGCCACACCATCGGATCGAGCCGGTTCATCAGCCGGAGCAGCACGCGCGGCGGCGCCCCGTCGAGCGCTTTGGCGATCTCCTCGAATTGACAGAGCAGATCCCCGCCGCGGGCGTCGATCACACGCGCCGGTCCGATGAAATCAGCGAGGTCGACCTGGTCGATGCTGGCGCCCGCCGCATCGTAATGCAAGGGAGCATCGGCATGCGCGCCGCAATGGGTCGACATCCCTATGCCGGCGACGTTGACCGGACATCCCGGCCCGATAGCGAACGTCTGCGAAGTCTCGAACAACGCATCGCCAGGGAATACGCCCATGCCGACCCGCAGCGGCGGCGAGATGTCGATCAGGCCCGTCACAACTCTGTCCTTAGCTGCCAGAGTTCGGGAAACAGCACGACGTCGAGCATCTTGCGCAAGTATGAGACGCCAGAGGTGCCGCCGGTGCCGGGCTTGAAGCCGATGATCCGCTCCACCGTGGTGACGTGATTGAAGCGCCAGCGCCTGAAATAATCCTCGAGGTCGACCAGCTTTTCCGCCAGTTCATAGAGCTCCCAGAAATGCTGGGGATCGCGATAGACCGCGAGCCACGCGGCGCTGACGCTGGCGTTCGCCGTGTACGGCGCCGACACATCGCGCCCCAGCACCGCCTTGTCGATCGAAAGGCCGCGATGGTTTAGCAGCCTGATGGTCACATCGTAAAGGCTCGGCGCATGGCGCGCGGCGTCGAGCCGCCCGTACACGGCGTTGTCGTGCTCGTGAAAACGAAGGACACCGGCGTTGCGGTTGCCGACCAGGAACTCGATCATGCGGTACTGCCAGGATTGCAATCCCGATGACTGCCCGAGCGCGCCGCGAAATTGCGTGTACTCGCTCGGGGTCATGGTGCGCAGCACGTCCCAGGCCGAATTGAGCTGCTCCAGGATACGGGATACCCGCGACAACGTCTTGAAGGCTGGCTGCAGATCGTCAGCGGCGATCAAGCGGCAAGTGACGGAGAGTTCATGGATGGCCAGCTTCATCCAGAGTTCGGAGGTCTGGTGCTGGATGATGAAAAGCGTCTCGTCATGCGCGGTCGAGAGCAGTTTTTGGGCATTCAGGATCTTGTCGAGCTGGAGATAGTCGGAATAGGTCATGCCGGGGCGCGTTCCCGCTTCCGACGCGTCCGCTGACGAATCGGCCGGATTGTCGGTCATTTCCTGCATCCATCCGCCGGTATGCGCATCACCTTCACCCTGCGTTTTGGCAACGCCGAACGCAATCGGTATCCCGTGGCTCGCTGCCGGCTCCCGGCAGAAAGGCCGGCGAACAATTACTTTAAGCCTAAAATGATGGACTTTTGCTGTCAATCGCGATTTGCTGGCGCAAACCATCCACCGCAAGGTGTCCAGAGATGTCCGACTTGCCTCATACGCGCGATGCCTGCGTGGCGCGCGACCAGAACGACCCGCTGCGCGCGTTCCGCGATCGATTCATCCTGCCCGACGGCATGATCTATCTCGACGGCAATTCGCTCGGCCCGCTACCGCGCGCCGCGCCGGACGTTCTCCGTCGCACCATCGTGAGCGAATGGGGCCATGACCTGATCGGAAGCTGGAATTCCGCCGGATGGTTCGACATGCCGGTGCGGCTCGGCGACCGCATCGGCAAATTGTTGGGCGCGGATGCCGGTCAGACCGTGGTCTGCGACACCACGTCAATCAATTTGTTCAAGGCGCTGCATGCCGCGATCGCGCTGCGTCCGGATCGCGACGTGGTCGTCGCGGAAGCAGGCTCCTTCCCGACCGATCTCTACATCATCGAAGGCGCGATGAATTCCGTGGGACGGCCGATGCACCGGCGGTTGATCGGCGCGGACGGCGCCTCGCTCGAGGCGACGCTCGACGAGCGCGTCGCGGTGGTCGTGCTGTCGCATGTCGATTATCGTACAGGCGCCATTCACGACATGGAGGCGGTCACCCGCAAAATCCACGATGCCGGCGCGCTGGCGATCTGGGACGTGTGCCATTCGGCCGGGGTGATCGAACTGGCGTTCGACAGCCACGCGGTCGATTTCATGGTCGGTTGCACCTACAAATATCTCAATGGCGGTCCGGGATCGCCCGCCTTCATCGCGGTGGCGAAAGCGCATCAGGCCCAGGCAAAACATCCGCTATCGGGCTGGTGGGGACATGCCGCGCCGTTCGCGTTCGAGCGCGATTTCGCGCCGGATACGGGAATAAAACGCTTCCTGTGCGGCACGCCGCCGATCATCTCGCTGCGCGGCGTCGATGTCGCACTCGACGCGCTGG
>Ga0068856_100000151_pt1 | contig 70749 bp, 78 predicted proteins | sample KBSCornC62_FD_66595 | JGI IMG/M metagenome (GOLD analysis project Ga0068856, IMG submission 66595) | Corn rhizosphere microbial communities from Kellogg Biological Station, Michigan, USA - KBS Corn C6-2 | ecosystem: Host-associated > Plants > Roots > Rhizosphere > Soil ...
GGTAGACACGTTAGACTCAAAATCTGATGCCCATTAGGGCGTGCCGGTTCAAGTCCGGCTCGCGGTACCAGTGATTAGTAATGAACCATAGGCGAATTGCCTGCATCGCGTTATACTAGGGTAAGATATATTTTTATTATGCGCCCAGATGAAAACCGCCCAGCAACACCACTGTCGGTGCCCGCTCGTCAGCAGGCATTAGTTAACAGCAGCCGCGCGCATGTAAGCAAAGAGGTAGCGGCAAACATTGTTCGTGGGCAAATCGACACCATCTACCAAAATGACCCGAATGCCACGATGGAGGTGGGCGCACAGTCTACCGAATCCATGCCAGCAACGCAACCAGTGGAACAACCCCCATCAAAGTCGGAAACGCCTACGAAAAGTCCTATTACTCCTGGTCCGGGTGCCGTAAATATGCAAGCGGCAAACCAACAAGCAGTGGCAAGCAGCCCTTATGAACGCACGCACGACGAATCGCATCATGAAGTCCAAACTGACGCGTGGCGCAAATACCACAGCGCATGGCAAAGCTATTATCAGCAGTATTATGAGCGCTACTACGTTGGGCAAGTACATAAAGTAAAGGAAACACTCGAAAAAGAGTCGAACGTACCAGCGAATAACGAGCCAGAAACGATCTCGAGCGACGAAGCGATGTACGATCTGCGCTCGAAACTGCGCGAGCAAATTAACGAACGAGCGCAAAAAGTACGCAAAAGTCGCCACTTCCTGCCAGTTATTTCTGCACTTTGCGTGATGCTTATATTTGTATTCTTACAATATAACCGCCTGATGTTTGCCGCGATCGATGCCTACATTAGCCCGGGAAGCCTCGACCCATCAACGCTTATTGTTGACCCAAGCACTGCTGGTGCTGTGTCGAGCGACCCGCGCCTCATTGTGCCAAAAATTAGTGTTGATGTGCCAATTATCTGGAACGCCGATGCCGCAAGTGAAGATTCGCTTAACGCAGCCATGGATAAAGGCGTCGCGTGGTTTAATATCCAGGGCGCCAGCGCTAAACCAGGTGAAAAGGGTAACTTCGCACTTTCTGGCCACTCATCAAACGACTGGCTCGACCAAGGCAACTATAAGTTTATTTTCGCACGCCTCGACCAGCTTAACGAAGGCGACACAATTTATGTCAACTACAACAGCACACGCTACGTTTACACCGTAAGTAAAAAGCAGGTCGTCAAGCCTACCGACGTCAGTGCGCTTGCCGTTGGCGCCGACAAGCCTCGCATTACACTTATTACATGTACGCCACTCGGTACTGCACTTAACCGACTCCTTGTATTTGCAGATCAAGTAAGCCCAGATCCAAACTCAGCGTCTCAGGCAACAAATCAAGCATCGTCAAGCACCGCAACACAGATGCCAGCGAACTCACCGACATTCCTTGAGCGACTGTTCGGCGCCCACTAGAAGATATCGCGTTTGACGACTACCAATTAGTTGGTAGTCATGTGTACGCGGTTAAGTAATGTTTGCGTGGCGGTCTTTGTAAAGTAATACAAATACTTGTTGCCACTTTCAAGTGCTGCAGGAAGATCAAGCACATTACTTGCAAACTTTTGACTATTCGTACCATCGTAGTCGTAGTAGTAGCCGTCTTTATTCGCCGACATCATGTGATAACCGTCGATCCACTGCACGTTACGAGTAAGCGGCGCTTGAAGCGAAGTCGTCGCGGCATTCTTTAGTTCAAGATCGTATGTAGTTACGTGACTACCCTTAGCAACGTACACCATCCTATTGTTATCAGGCGAGAAGTTTAGGTAGTCACCGCTATCGGCAACAGTGAGTGACGCATAGTGGTCGAGGGAAAGCACTGCATTGCTGTTACTAGATGGCAGGTCGCCTTGCAAGATATCGAGCGTAGTACCGTGCAGGATCGCAACATAATGCTCACCATAGTACGAGCTAGATGATGCAAGGAGCGTTGCGCTACCAAGGCTACTATAGCTTGAGAGCACCTTAGCCTTATTGCTATCAGACGATACATACCCAACAATACGCTGATCATTCGCATCTGCAAGCGTTTCATATACAACGACGTTCGGCTCGCTCACACTAAAGTGACTTACATTGCTTGCAAGAGGGCCGCTCAGAGTCATTGATGAGATGCTACCTCGTCGCAACTCATGCGAGTTAGTGAGCATATATACCACGTTACTGTCGTTCAATGCGTAGTGCATCGTCGCAACATTTACACCCAATCCACCAGACACGTTCACACTGTGCGAAGCATCGCGGGTATCTACAGAAATATACTCCTCTGTATCATTTACGGCATGTTTTACTAATAGCAAATTGCTGTCCTTATCCCACTCCATAAGTGTAAAGCTCTGCGACGTGCCCTCTGTAGGCTGAGTATACGCAGCGGCTGGGATGGTGACTTTTGTGGAGACTGGAGTATCCGTATTAAGTGTCGTGAGATCGATCTCTGGAAGAGCAGCGTCGCTCATTACCGCCATTGTATGCTTATTCGGTGATGGTATAGCGCTCGCGACAGCGGTAAATTTTGCAGCCGTGCTTACCTTGGGATTCGTAGGGAAGAGGAGTGCGTAGTTTAGCCAGAGTACCGTTCCCGGTTTCACAACGACATTCTTTTTCCAGGTTGAGTAGCCATCTTTACCAATAGTGATGGTATGATTTCCAGCCGAAAGAACAATCTTGCTCGCCGTCTTATTTGCAAGCACACTATTATCCGCCGATACCGTAGCACCTGACGGCTGCGAATCAAATTGCACGAGTCCGCCTTGTTCAAGCTTGCCGTCAAAACGATTAAACCGATAGCCTTGCACTACTAGTACAAGAACCGCCACGATCGCAACGACCGCGAGAATCATAATTCCGTACACAAAAGTCAACTGTAACCGTAAGCGACGCTTATTTATTTTCCTTGGCATAGTCCTTACATTATATACCACTGTCGCACCCGATAAAATATCAGCCAAGGATCTTGCATAAGCAAAAGCGACACAGTATGATAAGGTAAGCACGAGCAGGGTAGGCTCGGAGTAACTGGGGAATTTATGAAATCAACCACCGTATCAATCAACGGGACTGTGTACGATAGTCGTACCGGTATGCCACTTCGCAAAGAACGTGCAGCGGCAGATGCCGTCAGCCATAGCGCGCACAATGTCCACACACAATTACAAAAATCAACAACGCTTAATCGGCGATACGTTCACCACGATACTTCAACCGTGTCTAAACCACACAAGATCTACGTACCACAGCGCCAACGCGTAGCCGCACCGAGCGCTCACGCAATACATCGCACCCCAGTTACCCAGCACGCCAAAGCTCCTTCTCAAACGGAAACTCCGATTACTCGCTTCACTAAGCAAGCGCCACACCACGCTGCAACGCCTATTGCCGACATTGGCCCGACTCATCACGCCACAGTACAGCGTGCAAAAGCACGGGTTGAGGCAACTAAGCAAACACCTCAGCGCATCGTAAAGCCTTCGCAGATTATCAAGCAAGAAGCAATTAGCAATGCCATGGCCGAGGCTGTGCCAAAGCACGAAAAAGCAAAGCAGCACCATCACCATGCGAAAGCCCACGCAAAAGCACATCGTAGTAAAGTTGCAAGATTTATGAGCATTGCGAGCGCCTCTGTCGCCGTATTGTTGCTCGGCGCCTATTTCACATACCTCAATATGCCAGCGCTCTCTACACGCGTCGCGGCAGCTCAAGCAGGTATTAGCGCCGGTTACCCAGGCTATACACCAAGCGGCTACAGCCTTAACGGCCCCGTTGCGTACCAACAAGGAAGCGTAACGATGAAATTCGCCGCAAATGCTGGTCCGCAAAACTACACATTGTCGCAAACCCATTCCGATTGGGATTCCAGCGCGCTACTCGAAGATTACGTCTCGCCACAAGCAGGTAGCAACTATATCACCACGACAACAGGCGGGCTCACCATCTACAGCTACAACACGACCTCTGTTTGGGTAAATAACGGCATTCTCTACACGATCAACGGCAATTCAACACTTTCTGACGAACAAATTCAGCGGATCGCTGCAAGCCTTTAGTAGAATTAGTTCAATGCCTCTCAACTATCTCTTTTCGGCTGCAGCCTCAAAAAGCAGTCAGCTTCAGCTGATACGATTTCCGAGCAAGCGTTGTTTTGCTACTTTTGTCGCAAAAAAGTAGTGTTTTTGCCTCTTTTTGAATAAAAAGAGGTCGTGACTTTTGGTTCTTTTCCCGAAAAGAGAAAAGAAGACAAAAAATGGTATAATAACAGATATGACTACACGTACTCGTTTCGCGCCAAGCCCAACTGGCTTCTTACACGTTGGCGGTATCCGCACCGCACTATTTGCTTTTCTCGTTGCTCGCCAGGCTGGCGGTAAATTCGTATTGCGTTTTGAAGACACCGACAAAAAACGCGAAGTAGCTGGCAGCGCCGAGCATCTCATTTCGAGCCTTCGCGCAATCGGCATTGAATATGACGAAGGTCCAGACATCGACGGCCCTTACGGTCCATACATTCAAAGCCAGCGTCTTGACCACTACAAAAAATGGGCAGAAAAGCTTATCGAGCAAGGTCGCGCGTACGCCGACCCGTACACGCCAGAACAAATCCAGGCGTTTCGCGATGAAGCACAGGCAACGAAGCGCGCGTTCCGCTACCGTGATCACCGCCCAGAAAACCCACCAAACTGGGATGGCACACAGCCACTTCGCTTTAAGAGCGAGCCAAAAAGCTACACCTACCACGACGAAGTGATGGGCGACATCACCACAAGCCCCGAGGTTGTTGATGATTTCATCCTTATCAAAAGCGATGGATATCCAACCTACAACTTTGCGCACATTATCGACGACGCCGAGATGAAAATCACTCACGTGATTCGTGGACAGGAATTTATCAGCAGCATGCCTAACTACCTAGCACTTTACGAAGCGCTTGGGTTGGCGCACCCAATTTTTGCGCATATGCCGCACATTATGAACGAGCAGGGGAACAAGAAACTCGGCAAACGTGACGGTGCAAAAGACGTACTCGACTACATTCGTGATGGTTACTTGCCAGAAACAATGATGAGCTTTATTGCGACCCTCGGTTGGAACGACGGCACTGAACAAGAAGTCTTCACCAAAGATGAGCTTATCGAAAAGTTCAGCCTGGCCCGCGTACAACGCAGTGGCGCTCGTTTTGATGAAAAGCGGCTCCTCTGGATGAATGGTCACTTTATTCGCGAGCTTAGCCTCGACGAACTGGCCGACCGCATTGAATTTTTCTGGCCAGAAGCGGCCAAAAAGACTCCGGAGTCATACAAAAAGCAAGTCCTCACGCTTGCCCAAGATCGCCTCAAAACCCTTCGCGACCTTCCCGAACTTACGAGCTACTTCTTCGAAGAGCCTGTTATCAAGCTTGATCTCATTACTGAAAACAAGCAACTCAAAAAGCTTTCTTCAGCAGAGCTTATTGATCTGTTATCTTCAGTCAAAAATGCATTTGAGCAGATTTCCGATTGGACCCCAGAGATATTGCAAGATACGCTTAATCAGCTACTCGAAACAACTGGTCAAAAACCAGGTACGCTCTTTAGCCTCGTTCGTGTCGTCACTACCTGGGCACCGTTCAGCCCGCAGCTCAACGACACGCTTGCACTACTTGGTAAAGATACGACTCTCGAGCGTATCGCTACGGCTACCACCCACATACAGTAAATGCTGCCTGCGCGATCTGTTTGATTGTATTGGTGCGCGAAGTTTCGTCGCTGTCGCCATCGGAATAAATCACGATAGCATAAGTCGCCGAGCCATCCGTTACAATCCCAGCATCATGTAACACGTTCACCGTGCCATCATTGAGTTCGCCGTACTTATGATAAATTGTCAAGCCACTTGGTAACACTGATGGAATCAACGTTTCATCATTAGTGTACTGCATATACGATAGCAGCTGCTTCGTGTCATCTGCATTCAGAAGCTTGCCAGTGTAGAGCTTCGTAAGTAATGTTGCCATATCTTTAGCGCTCATCAGATTACCATCAACGTTGTAATGCAGCCCAATCGATTGCGCATACGCCTGCAATGCATCATTACCACCAACCGCATCATTAAGCGCATCCCACGAGTCATTATTACTCTGATTTATCATCTGTTTCAGCTGGTATGATGCGGGGTAGGGACCGACTGTATCATCAAGCCTAAGTGTGCCTTGCTCGACCAAATGATAGTAGGTGATCGCACTAAGTATCTTTTCGGTACTTGCGGCATCAAACTGCGACGTCTGGCCATACAGCGTAATGCTACCAGTTTTTACATTTTCAATCGCCACCCCGATAGTATCGTCGCCATCAGCTGCGATCAAACTACGTATTGTCGCACTTGCGTGCTGTATAACCTCATTTTTCGCCTGGAGCTTTTTCGCTGCTGCTGCGTCGACAGCAACCTGCGCCTCGACGCGACTCGTAATAACAATACCCAAAACAAGCATTGCCGCCACTGGTATCAACAATCGGCGGAAGCTATGCCGGGGCGAGGGAGTTTGCCGCTTGGGTGCGTAGTAATTGTTTTGAGAATTTCGAAATTGATGCTGCATGGTTTGCTCAAATAACCTTAGTCCCATCATACTTAATATATTCTGAGAGCATAAAAAGGCGCCTATCCCTATGATATACTAAGCGTAAGTATGATAGACGTCACTCCGCCAAAATCAGCCCATTCGCGGTGGCATAAAATCCGCGCTTGGATTCATACGCATCCACAGCGAACCTATGCGATTGTCGGGTTTTGCGTGATCGTTTTGGCATTTATTGCAGCTGCCGTGGTATATGTATTTGCGGTTCCTGCCAATAAACCCATTCACATTAGCGTGACGAAAAAACCTGTTCCTAAAACAATACCTCCTGTCGTATATTACTCACCACTCACGGGCGTAAAAGTCCCAGATGAAGCCACGACAAAGCTTCCCGTCACGGGAATTATGATCGAAAATTCGCCAGATGCGCGCCCGCAAAGTGGGCTCAAGCAAGCCGGTATCGTGTACGAAGCAATCGCCGAGGGTGGCATTACACGCTTTCTTGCGCTTTATCAAGAAGCAAAGCCGCAACTTATTGGCCCAGTACGCAGCCTGCGTATGTATTATCTTGACTGGGCAGCTGGCTATCAGGCATCGATTACACACTTTGGTGGTAGCGCTGCCTCGCTCACAGAAGTAGGCAATGGAAATTATCGCAACCTCGACTTAATGGCCGCTGGCGGACAATATTACTGGCGGGCAACCGATCGGTACGCACCGCACAATGTATACACGACATTCGCAAAGCTTGATGCGCTTAATACAAAGAAGGGTTACGCAACTTCTACATTCACCCCATGGCCTCGCCAAGACGGCAAGCCAAGCGCGACACCAAATGCCACAAGTATCGATATCCATATTTCGGGCCCGCTGTACGATTCGCACTATGCGTACGATGCGACTACTAATACCTACCTGCGCAACGTCGACGGCAAACCAAGTACCGACCGCGAAGACGGTCAGATCGCGCCAACCGTTGTGGTTGCCATGAAAGTAGATATGTCGACTGTTTTGCAAGACGGCTATCGTGAAGACATCGGCACCACTGGATCCGGTCAAGCCACCATATTTCAGGATGGAATCGCGACAAACGCTACCTGGCACAAAAATGGCCGTATGGATCCGTTAACATTTACCGATGCCGCGGGTAAAGAAATTTCACTCGACAGAGGTCAAACCTGGGTTGTAGCCGTGCCAAATTCTAATGGGAGTATATCGTGGCAGTAGAAGCAGAGCAAAAAAGTCGACCAGAACCGCAAATTCGTGACTATTGGCGGCGATACCAACGCACCGCACGCGTTATTGTCATTTTGATGGAAATTATCGTGACGCTCATCGTGGGGCTCGCGCTGATGTTTAGCGATATCGACCCAAGCGGTAGGGCATTCTGGGCAACAATGGCCGCAACATTATTAGCTGGCTGCGCGCTCAACTTTTTTATTCTCGACTTTTTGCTTACACCACTCCGTGATCTCGCGATGGCAGTTACGAACGCAGCAGGTGAGAAGCCAACCGATGCACTCGCCAATCCAAACGCGCCGCGCTATAGCAAAAACGGCTTCAAACCCTTGTTGCAATTCATTTATGAACACACCCGGAGCGAAGAGGACTCAAAAACCGAGGAGGGCAAGGAGTCTGCCGACCCACAACTTAAACGACTCGAAAGCGCGCTTCACGAAACCAGCACCGGATTCATCATCATGGACGCGCACGGCAAGATCCAGTTCGCAAACCACGCCGCACCGGTTAAGCACGACACAAATGATGTGCCTCAGCTCGAGTTGCTTTTTGAGACAAATAGTACCTTTAGCGACTGGCTCGCAAACTGTCGTGAGACTGCCGTTCGCTCCGAGCAAAGCTGGATTCGCGTACCAAATCGTGTCGTCGGTGATGAAGAGCGCCGTATTTTTAACGTAACCGCCAATTACGAAAAGGGAAGCGCCGCTGAGGTTGTTGTGGTCGCCTACGACGCAACTGGCGTATTCCAGCCAGAAGACGACGAGCTCGACTTTATTTCATTTGCCGCCCACGAGCTGCGCGGACCAATTACCGTTATTCGCGGCTATCTCGATGTCCTCGAGATGGAGCTTGATGACAAGCTTCAAGAAGACCAGCGTGAGCTATTTAAGCGTCTCATCGTCAGCGCTAACCGTCTTTCAGGCTATATCAATAACATTCTTAACACGAGCAAGTACGACCGCCGCCATCTGCAAGTACATTTGGGCGAAGAAAACATTTCTAAAATCTACGACAGCATCAAAGACGATATGGAGCTGCGAGCCCAATCCCAGCGCCGCTTACTTTCAGTTGAATTCCCGCCAGACTTACCAACGATTGCCGCCGATCGTTCAAGCCTGAGCGAAGTACTCTCAAACCTTATCGATAACGCTCTCAAGTATTCTAACGACGGCGGGGCAGTATCGGTCACTGCGGCGACAGAAGGCAACTTCGTAAAAGTATCCGTCACCGATAACGGCATTGGCATTCCATCGAGCGTTGTCGGCAATCTATTCCACAAGTTCTACCGCAGCCACCGCTCACGCGAAACCGTCGCCGGCACTGGCATTGGCCTTTACCTATGTAAAGCAATCGTCGAAAGCCACGGCGGACAAATCGGCGTTACAAGCACCGAAGGCCAGGGGTCAACCTTCACGTTTACAGTGCCTGTTTACGCATCCGTTAAAGATAAACTGCAAGCAAACGACTACACAAACGCCGGGCTTATCACCTCAAGTGACGGTTGGATTAAAAATCACTCAAAATACATAAGCTAAAGTGTTACAATAAAAACATATGGCGATTAAAAGTATCCTGGTTATCGAAGATGATCGATTCATCGGCGAAATGTACGTCCGCAGCCTCAAACACGAAGGGTATGATGTTGACTGGGTTGTCGATGGTCACGACGGGCTCGTCGCTGTTACGAGCAAGCCGTACGATCTAATGATGCTCGACATTATGCTGCCTGAAATGCGCGGGCCAGAAATCCTTAAAGCGCTCCGTGGTGGTAAAGTCGACAAAATCCCGAACACCCGCGTGATTGTTATGACCAACTTCGACCAAGACAACGAAAGCCGCATGGCAATGCAGCATGATGTTGATGCCTACCTCATTAAAGCCGAGATCACTCCGCGCAAATTGATCGAAGTAATTAAGAGTTTTGACGCACCCGCGCCAGTGGGCGAGCAGTAGACAAAAGCGGATACATCTGGTAATATGATCTGAGTCAATCTTGTTTGGGTTGGCTAAAATGTTAGGAAATATCTTATATGATTCCATCATATAAGCTCCAAATTCCTCGGAATAGCGCAAAAATATGTAAACACATTTTTGCCACTCTCCACTCAGAATTTGGCCTTATCGTCTAACGGTTAGGACACAAGGTTCTCATCCTTGCAATCCGGGTTCGATTCCCGGTAAGGTCACCACGTAAATGCCCCAGCTCGTCTGGGGTTTTTACGTGGTGCGCGCTATCAGCGCAAATCGAACCCGTCGCGGTTCGCTATTGCCCGGCAACTTGTTGCGACGGCGCAATATACTTGTATTCCCGGTAAGGTCACCAAAGAATGCGCCTCACCTTTATAGGTGGGGTGTTTTCTTTGCTCGATAAGTAGATCAATCATCAGATAGGGGCGGGTTCGAATCCCGCCTCCCCAGCCATAAATAAGCTATACTAATACCATGATCTCTCGATACGCCCTCTACGACATAGCCAAGCTAACCGACCGCTTTAACCTCACGCAAGGCTTGCCAAAGGGCGTAAAGCCTCACTACAACGTTAGCCCTACAGCATCAGCGCCCGTTATCGTTAACATTGAAGGCACACGCGTTGTTAAGCTCATGAAATGGGGGATTGTTGCTAAAGGCGCTAAAGATACAAACTCGGTATTCCGCTACAAAACCTACAACACACCGCTTGAAAGCGTCTTTTCACGACCGAGTTCAGAACAGGCGATACGCAAGCGTCGCTGCCTCGTACCAGCGAATGGCTTTTACGGGCTTAGCCGAAGCGGCGAAAAACGTGCGTTTTATGCGCACCCTAACGACAAGTCACTGATTGCATTTGCCGGTGTATATAGCTCGTGGCAAGATCCAGAAGGCACGGTTCATGACACATTTTCCATACTTACCACGAAAGCAACTGATGACATGCCAGACCCTAGTATGCGCATGCCTGTTATTATTAGGCCTGAAGACGAAGAACGCTGGCTTGATCCATCAGCGACCAGCACTAACGAATTTTATGACGCGCTTCGCCCATACGCGAGCGGCCAATTGACGGCCTACGAAGTAAGCCCGGATGTACACTCACCAAAGGTCAACCAGCCTCGACTTATTGAGCGTATTTAAAGTTAAACGCTAAGCTCCGTCGATAGCCAATCATCGTCTTACTAGTACAACCTACAGCTCATGGCCTCAAACACCTTGAAGCCTGTATTTTCGGCAATTTAAATGGGCCACGCCTTCTGGCGTGGCCCTCATCCCCGGACGGTCCGAGGATGATCCTGCTAGCTATCTGAGCTAGACTTGCTGAATACTTATGGCGCCTTCAGCTGGCGACTACTGCTCGAGAAGCTTCTCGACTCGGCGCTGCAGCTCGGGCGACATGGCCCGACGCTGAGCGGCCTTCTCCAGCTCCGCCTTCTCGGCGAGCGCGGCGTCCAGCTTCTGCTGCACGCTGGCCAGATTGGCCGCGTACTCCTTGCGGAGCGCAGCCAGGGCAGTGCTGTGCTCGGAGCGGATCTTCGCGACGCGCGCGCTGTTGGCGGCGGCGATCCGCTCCTTCTCGGCGGCGGCGGTCTCCAGATCGCGGCGGAGACCCTCGTTCTTGCCCTGAAGCTCTTCGGCCTTCGCGGTGATCTTCGCCACCGTCTCGGGGTCGACGGAGCTCTCCAGGAGCAGCTCCATCTCCGCCAGCTGCGCCCGCGCCGCCTCCAGTTCAGGAGCCAGACGGGACAGCAGCTCGATGGGGTCGAGCTCGACCTGGGCGGTGACTTCCGCCACCTCGACGTCCCCAGCCTGCGGCAGCACGATCTCGATGACGATCTCGTCGCGCCGACCGGGGACGTTCACTCGCTTGGCATGGCCGTTGTCGACCAGGAAGCAGAGCAGGGGCATGGCGAGAGTCTGTGCGACCTCAACCTTACCGTAGTAGAGCGGCAGCAGAAGCGCCTGGATCATGGCCAGGAGCTCGTTGCGGCCGTAACGGTGCTTGCCCGCCTTCACGAGCTCCTCGAAGACGAGTGCGGCGGCAGTGGCGATGGCCTCTCCCGCCTCCGGGTCCTTGTAGGTGACGGACAGGGGGCCGACGTGCTTGTCCTGCAGGTGGGCCGGCAAGTCCTTGCCGTCACCAGTGCGTGCGTACGTGGTCTTTCGAGCTCCTCGGGGTGTGGGCACCTCAGTGCCCCCTTCCTTCGTCGTGTCGCCGGCCTCGTTGGCCAGCGCTTCGGGGGTGGCGATCAGGTTGAACCGGTTGCCCTCACACTCGATGACGACCTGATTCGCGTCGGCCATCGCGTGGAGTCTTTCGCGGAGTTCACCGATGAGTCCGCTGCGCACGCGCATAGAATGCAGCAGCTTAACAGCGGCATCAGCATCCACCGCTCGCATAATGCCACCGTGGCATTGGTTGAGCACTTGCAGTACGTCCCTGGGCCTTACGGCCATGAGGGGTCTCCCTCCACTACGTGTCAGTGAGCCTGGCGATCGTTGCAGCCAGGTCGTCGGGCAGGGCGCGCGGACGCTTCAGCTCGGCAATCTGGCGCTCCAGATCCGACACCTTGTCGGCCTCGGCCTGTAGCGTTTTGTTTGCCTCGGCGAGCGACCGGTTCTCGGCCTTGACGCGCCGAAGTTCTTCCTCGACGCTAGCCTTAGCCTCATCCGACCGCTGTCGCGCATCGCCCATGTTGCGACGACGGGTTTCAGCCTTTTCAGCTGCAGCCCGCGCCGCTTTCAGCTCTCTTTCGAGCTGGGTGATGCGACTCAGGAGCTGCGAGGCATCTGACGCCTCTGCATCCTCCGAGAGCACCTCGTCCTCAGGAGGACGAGATCGTCTCCCCTTAGAGAGTTTGATGCTCTTACCACCGCCGGTGACGACAGTAACGGGAGCTTGCAGTTGCTCCTGACTGCGCGCAATCGTGATGTTGGCGCCAATCCCGTTGAGCAGACCAATCCTACCTTCCCGGTGGTGCATCCTAAGATGCACCACGACCTCTGCGGGCGAAAGCCCGAGCCTTTCTGCGATCACTTGCGGTCCATTGCCAACCACAGGGGGATAACTCAGGACCTCCATCTCGCAGAAGAGCTGTTCGGCCGTCTCCAAGACGGCATTCGCTTTTGCGTTATCCATATACGCCCTCCAGCGTCAAAGGATATGGATATTATACTATATTCTAGTAAAAATACAATGTAAGAAGTACGCCGAGCGGCACAACCAACTGAGAGCTTCAACATCTGTAGGTTGTAGCAATGTCCAGTGCCACAAACTAGACTATCGACCTCTATATATTTTCTTTTCCAATCTTATTTAGCAACTTTAAGAGTGTAGCTTCCTCTACCTCGTTAGTATCGATACCCGCATCATGGGCCACCATAAATCCTTGCAATAGTCGCTGTGCGTAAATCGCATCCTTCCTTCGAAGGAAATTAAGGGTTTGAGTATTATTTAAAAAATGCTGCGAAGTGAGTATGATCGAGCCAAAGATCGGCCCGAGTACTGTTTGAACATTTCTTAGATCTTTAAGACGTATACTACTCGTCTGAGACGATCGAAGAAACTTATTATGGACAACTGTTAGTTTCTGCTTGTCTATCTTCAATGTATCTGCAAAAAGCATGAACGGAAAGGCCGTCCTGACCGAGAGAAGATTAGCCGCTGAATCGTTCGACAGCTTAATAAGGCTGCTCGTAGATTCTTCGCGCTCTGATTGCGGCCAGAAATCACCTTCGACTAAAGGCTTAATCGACCTTTGTGCTCTTCGTAAAAATGAATCGTGGCTTTTAGCCTCAACCTCCTTTTGCTGAGAGGCAACAGCCCGTTTCCCCATGTACCTGTTGATAAAATCTGTCATACAAATTCTCCTTTGTATGCTTAAGGATGACCTATCAGGTCGAAATCCTTCGAAAGCATAAATACTCCGACTGCTAATAATCCTTTTATAGCGAGTCCTTATGTTTGGAGTTATCCTAGTTGCATATACCACTTTTCGAAAGATACGCTACTGCTAATTATACCACTAAATCGCTTGCTCGACAATTTATACCTCTGTTCGTAGAGGATATTTCAATAGTGTCTATGAGCTTTCGGCGCATAACACTAAATGCTACACTAGATACAATGAGTAGGGTAAAAGTTACGACAATAGATGAAGCTATTACGCGGCTTATTGCTAAACTACCAAAATCTTCACGCCCGTTCTTTATGGTAATGAGCCGAGTTGGTCACCCTATCACTATTTGCTGCATTGCTGGGGTGATTGTCGCCATTGGACTTCTGCAACCCACACCCATCACTATGCTGAGTGGCGCGTTCATTTGGGTTGCAATACTCATAAGTACAGTGCTCAAAAACACCACCAAACGCTCACGTCCACTGACGGATTACGTCGCCGGTATGCATATTCGCAGCTACAGTTTCCCAAGCGGACACACCACCGGCTCGACCATAACATTTGGCTTGCTCGCATATTACGCGCTGCATCTTTTAGCGTTACCACTTGGCTATTTCGTCCTTGCGCTCGCCAGTTTTCTTATCCTTTCTATCGGCGTTTCACGAGTATATCTTGGGGCGCATTTTCCAACTGATGTCATTGGCGGATGGATGCTCGGCACAACGATGCTCGCTATTGTAATCTTCGTCATTAGGCCGCTCGCGTGAACGTAGTGCTGGTATATAATTCGGGATCGGGCGGACATTTAGGGCTCAGACAGCTCAAAAAGCTTTTTGCAGAGGCACATATCGAGATCAGCGACGCAATCAGGGTAGAGTCTGGATTCGAGAAAACCTTGCAGCCACATATTAAAAAGGGCACGATCATTGCAACGGTCGGCGGAGATGGCACCCTTAGTAATGTTGCAAACTTGTTAAAAGATACCAACGCCATACTCATGCCACTCCCGGGCGGCACACTCAATCACTTCACGAAAGATCTTGGTATTCCACAGAAACTACCCGAGGCATTGCAGTATTTCGCTTCCGCAAAAAAGGTCAAAATTGACATTGGGCAAGTTGACGGCAAAGCATTTATCAATAACTCGAGCATTGGCATTTATTCTGATTCGCTCTTCGAGCGAGATGAGCACGAGAAAAAATATGGTAAGTGGCCGGCGATGATTATCGCAACAATCACGGCTTTTATCCGTTACCGAACATATAGGGTAGAACTTAACGGTAAAAAATATTCAACACCATTAGTGTTTGTAGGCAACAATAAATACACACTAGCTGGCCTTGCGTTTACACGCTCAGGGTTTCACGACGGCGTACTATCGGTGTACATTGTGCGCGGCACGTCACGACTGAACTTATTCTTAGCGCTTGCAAGCTTACTCCGTGGACGCAAAAACATGCCTAAAAAGCTAAAATCATTCACAACCAAAGAAGTTGCGATATCTACAAAGCGTCGCCTCCGAGTATCCCGAGACGGTGAATACGAGAAAATGCCTTCGCCCCTGCGCTATACCACACAAGAATCTTCTTTGTGGATATTGCATAAACCATAACACAAATTGGTTAAAGCAAATAATTATTATATAATTTATATCGGAGCAACTATCCGACGCTGAGAGACCTAGGAGATCTCATGGGAGACATCTGGACGCCCGATCTCATCGAGATCGGCATCAACCCGGAAGAACTGCCAACCGGCTGGGGGTGGACAACCCTCAGTACAAACGAAGACTGGACGCCGAACGTACCGCTGACACGCCAGCCACAGTTCGGCGAGTTCATGGTGGTGCCGTATGCCACGGACCGCCATGCCTGCAACCGCCCCTTCGAGCGAGCACAGCTCGTCGTCGCCAGCGTCGCAGGGGAAGTTCGCAGGAACGACCGGCTCTTCTTGCCCGATGCTACATGGTACGAGTCGCTCATCCCGTGGGGCGCCGCGCCGCAGTGGTGGCTCTTCGGCCCCCAAGGCCGGGAGTTCTTCACTTTTGCGAGGGCGTGCCAGCGCGATCAGACCGTGTGGGACCAACTCGGCTCCTACGGAAGCTCCGCCGCTACTCTGGCTGCTGTCGAACAACTGCGACGCGGCCCGAGCCACCAGCAGAAGCTCGATGTCGACCGGATCATGGCCGATAACCACCGACTCGGAGCGGTGGCACGAGCACTCAGCCGTGCCGGCGAAGTGTTCTACGGGCCTCGGATCAGCCGCTACAACCAGTACAGGTACCAACACAACCAAAACCTCGCCCCGTGCTACGGCTCGTCGCTGTACGGCGTCACGAGCTACTGGCACGAGCAAGTCGGCGCTATGGACAATGCCATCCGCTGGCTCATCCTGCGAGATGTACTGCCCGCGGAGCTCTACCGCCACCTCGCCGAACCTTGGCTGGTGAGGATGGGGTGGCCACTTCACCCCAACGATGTGTTCTGAGCGAACACATCACATGGTGGGCACCCTGGTCCAACTCGGACTGGGGCGCCCACTGCACGACCCTAAATGGGTTTCTTTTTATATCTATTGCTTTTTTCATTGAATAATTACATAATATTATATAGTCCATTCCGTTGCAAAGAAGGGAAGTACCATGGACGGCAGTTATGTCATCCACCTCGACGTCACCGCCGGCAAGCCGGGCAGGGCACTCAATGCCGAGGACGCCAAAAATTGGCGCCGGACACTGCCGCATCGCTGCTGCTTAGAAGAGTTCAGTGATGCACGGCTCGCATTACCGGTAGGCATTGCGCTCGATCAAGCGCGAGCACTAAACCTGTTTGAAACCATTGAGGTCTGGGCGAGGCCTCCATACGAGTCGCGCAACCCCGAGCTGGTATTCGTCGGCATCACCGACGGGCATCACACACTCATTGCGCAGTGGTCGCCCAAAGAGCAATCGCTCACGACGAGCGTGCAGCTCCAGAAACGGTTCGATACGCTCCACCACCCGCTCCGCGCCATTTTTGGCTTCCCGGGGTGGGCGCAGATCGTCGTTGCCATCTGCATCGCCCTGCTACTCATCTCGGTGATGCGCTGGGATCTGCGCGAAGGATTCATCGTCCTTATCCTCGCACTCGTAGGGCAGGTAGGCGCAGTGGCCCTCGATGACGAAGAGGTCGGCAAGGACGTCTTCTGTATGATGCTCGGCATTTCCCTCGTAGGAAGCGTTGTCGTAGCTCTACAGTTGTACGCATAAACTTTTGCAACATCCGGAATAGATCCAGGGTATAGGCGGCGTTAGTAATGCTGTCTATACCCCGAAGTGGAACTACGCACCAAAGCACGCGAAAAGCGTGTTTATTTTATTAGCTCCTCCCACTTTGCTCATTTACAGATTACCGGTGTGGTATTATATAAAAAGCGTAAGTAGATAGATATAAGAAGCTAGCCCTGCCAAAGATTACCTATATGAGTGCAAGAAAGCATACCTCATGACACGCCTTCCTATCCCCGGTTCAGACGATAATAATTGGGGGACTATTCTTAATGACTACCTACAAGTTTCCCTTGCTGCCGATGGTGCGTTAAAACCCGATGCTGTTACCCCAGCGGCAATTCAAGATGCATCCGTATCTGGCGCAAAGTTACAGGATAGCTCCATTACCGTGACAAAACTTGATACCACTGGCGGCATTGATGGACAAGTACTCACTCACGATTCCAGCGCGGCAAGTGGCATCGCATGGACAGCGGCGCCCGTTACAAGCGTAGCAAGTAAAACAGGTGCAGTTACACTTACAAAAACAGACGTTAACCTCGCAAATGTCGACAATACGAGCGATGTAAACAAGCCAGTGTCTGCTGCACAGCAAACAGCCCTCGATGGCAAAGTTAACGTTGCAAATGGTGGTGGCGAAACCTTTTTTGATGCCGGCAACTCAGGCGCATCGACTACGCTTAATCTTGCCAATGGCAACGTCCAAAAGCTCACCCTTACAGGCAACTGCACAATTACCCTTACGAGCCCAGCAAGCGGCGCTTTTCGCTCGTTGCTTTTATACGTATTTCAAGATGGAACCGGCTCGCGAACGATCACATGGCCAGCATCGGTAAAGTGGGGAACTGCAGGTGCGCCAACACTCTCGACTGGTGCTTCTAAAATGGATAAGATCTTACTCGATACCGTCGATGGCGGTACGACTTGGTACGGCGCGGCAGGACCAGGGGGCTACTAATGCTCGGGTCTACACGCAGTGTTCTCATGAAAAAACCAGCCGTCGCATTGCCAACTTCGATTATGGCCTCCTACGGCTTTAGTGAAGGATCGGGCACGACGACTGCCGACACCTCCGGCCATGGTCATACACTTACACTCAACAGTGCCACCTGGGCAACAGGACACACAGGCATGGGCGTCTCAAATACAACCACCAGCCAAGGGGCCGGCGCGTCGTTTAGTGCTCCAACCGCAGCCATCACTTTAGCAGCATGGGTTAAGCCACTTGCCCTTACGGCAGGAGATACATGTTTAGCTGTAGGTCTCATCGACACCGGTGGCAATACCGACGTGGCTATTTTCACCGAGCGTGGAGATTTTGGCACATCGAATATTCTTCAATGCAATCTCCGTATCGGCGGCACACTCCGGTCAGTCTATGGCCCTGCGCTCACTGTTGGCAACTGGGTGCATATTGCTCTTACTTTTGACGGGTCAACCGTTACGTTGTACATAAACGGATCGTCGTACGCAACCGGGTCATACAGCGGCACGCTAGGCACTGGCGACCGTATTGCCGTTGCAGGGACCGACCCCGTAAATACGTACAACTCCCAAGTCACTGTTGATGATGTGCGCGTATTCAGCACTGCGCTCACTGCCGCAGAGGTATCTTCAGCAATGTCGATGCCTGTTTCTTAAATAAAAAATCATATTAAAACACCTGCGGATAACAGGTGTTTTAATATTGCTAAAGGTACCCTAAAATGGCGCGCGAGCGTCGTGCTTATCCGCGAACATTACTTGGTTGCCGTCTGGGTCTTTCGCACTAAACCATTTCACGCCAGAACCTGGCCCAAAGAGATCATTCTGCACATCGTCAGCCTCCATTCCGTTCGCCACTGCCTCTTTATGTGCGGCCTCAACGTCAGAAACCTCAAAGTACATAGTAAGCGTTCCCGCGTTAATTGTTTCAGGTGCTACGCTCGCACGCGAAAGGGTAATCGTCGTGCCGCCTTCAGGCAAAGCGAGTGTCGTCCACCAGTTATCATCATCCTGACGATATTCGGTAGTGATCTCAAATCCAAGTTTTGTAACGTAAAAATTCTTAGATTTCGCCATATCAGCAACGCTGATTGAGCACATCATTAGTTTGTTAGCTATTTGCATAAAAGTATCCTTTCTGTTGCAATTTATATCGTATTGCTATATAATCAAATTACTTGATAATCGAGATAATGTCAATAAGAACTACTATGAACAAGCAAGAATTAGAGAAAAAAGTATTTTTAGCCGCTCGCGACCAAGGTATCAGCTCGGTCTTATTTCGTAATGCCACAAGTAGGAAACTCGGCCTCAATGCTACCGATGCAGAATGCCTAAGCTTTCTCATGATGCGCGGCGTCGCAACACCAACAGAACTTGCCGCCTATACAGGGCTTACCAGTGGATCAACCACTGCTATGCTCGATCGCCTTGAACGCGCTGGCTTCATTGTTCGCAAACCCAACCCAAATGACCGCAGGGGAGCGCTTATCGAAGCCGACCGGCACTACTCTGAACTTGCCAGCCCACTCGTTGCCGGCGTACAGCAAGCACATCGCGAACTTATCGCCCAATACACCAATGAAGAGCTTGCGGTTATTGCAAGTTTCTTGAATGGCTTTACGAAAAATGTCACTGATCAAACGCGCAAGATAGAAGATTTGACATAAAAAATACACCCTAGGGGTGTGTAGCGTAATTCTTGTGCGATCCGCCTCTCGCACGCCACATGGGCGCACGAGGAGGCGGGGCACGTTCCGTTCGATCAGTCCTTCAGCTGAGTGAGCCTGTCGGCACACCCGCGGAGGTACTCGTTGAGCAGAGACATCTTGCCGATGAGAACTTCTTCGGCGAAGGGGAAGCCCAGGCGGTCGTCGATGGAGCCTCCACCGACACCGTCACAGACGAATCCCTCACAGGGCTCCAGGCCGAGCATGTACCGCACGGCCATGTCGCGCTCGACAGGGGCGTTGAACCCCTGGCCGTGAATCGCACCCCGAAGGCAGCTTGCCCGCACGAGGCCGCGAGTGTTGAAGCCGATGAGGGCGACCTCCTGCGGCTTCTCGGTCTCGGGCTTGTCGGTCCAGGTCGAGAGGATGAGCGTCAGCTCGGCCTGGGGTCCACTTCGGTCGCTGCCGACCTCCAAGATGATCCCGTAGAGGCCGAACTTCCCACCCGGCCCCCAGACATTTCCGGGAGACACCAGGGGGTTGACCACCTGCAGCGAGAACTGGTTCGGCATGTAGACCTTCGCTCGCTCCCCACAGTTGATGTGGGTCACCTCATAGATCTTCGGAGGTGTGTTGTCGAGGTCCATCACGCAGTCCCTCCCGCCAGCCACAGCCAGCGAGAACAGCGACTGTGCGACGGGCTTGACGAGCTCAGCGTAGAGAGCGCCGCGAAACGGCGCCTCGTGCAGCCGAGGCTGAAACGCATCGGCTGCGAGCAAATTTTCCAGCTGTGCTGCAGCGCGAGAGATCGGGCCGGTGATTTCCGGCGCGGTCCAGGCGGGGTTGTCGGAGGTCATGGTGACACCAATCCTTGGTCGGTAATCGGACGTAAACGTGCTACAGCGCGTGATCGGCACGCGATGCATATTTCATATTACCATAATTACTATAAAAAGTCAATGGATAACAGGGGTCGTATCGCCAAAAAGGCGATGTATGCGATAATACAGACACGATTTAATGAAAGGTTTCTTTTGACTAACTCCGATTTACCAAAGTGGAAGACTACTAATTCTGAATATCTTGTAAAAGACCGTTGGATCTCCCTCAGGGCGGATTCCTGCGTTACGCCTACTGGCGCCGTAATCGAACCATACTATGTCTTAGAGTATGGAGATTGGGCAAACTGCTTTGTTATTGATGAAAAACTTGATGTACTTATGGTTCAAAACTACCGGCAAGGAATCGGGGAGTACGTGACAGAATTTGTCAGCGGCGGCATCGAAACGGATGATGGCTCAGTGATCGAGGGAATGAAGCGTGAACTCGAAGAAGAGATCGGCTACACTGGTGGACAGGTGCACCAAGTTGGCGTAAGCTATACCAACCCAGGCAATCAAAACAATAAACTCCACTCATTCTTTGCATTTGGCGGTGCGATCACAAAGGACCACCAGCGCGAAGCAGGCGAAACAATGGTAACTCTTCGACTACCATTACGTGAGGCAGTCGCCATGTTACGAGACACCACTTCTGGCGCTTGCTATCAAAGTTTCCATCTTACAACACTATCCATGGCGCTTAACTTCATACGACAATCCGACCTTGCTGAACTACAAGAAATCAAAGATGCCTTAGGAGAAGAGCGATGGTAAAAACCCAACACGACAGCGAAACTAATGCGAATGGCCAACAAGTGATCGTTGCCTGCGCACTCATTCACCATGATTTTGACGGTGTTGAAAAAGTATTCTTGCCCAAACGTGCCGATACTAAAAAGTTCATGCCAGGAGTATATGAACTGCCTGGCGGGCATGTAGATTTTGGCGAAGATATCGTAGCAGGATTAAAACGAGAGGTAATGGAAGAGTTTGGTAAAGCAATCACTGTCGGTGATCCATTTGCCGCATTTACCTACACGAATGCTGTAAAAGGCTCGCACTCTATAGAAGTCGCATACTTTGCCCAGTTCCAAGACGACATCGAAAACATCGCCATCAATCCCGAAGATCACTCGGGCTATAACTGGTTTAGTGAAGATGAAATCGATGCAATGTTAGTTGGCGGGAAAACAAATGAGGATGAAGAGTACCAGCTTATACGGCGAGCTTTTGGTATTTTGCGCAGTGAGCCGCTTAATTTCGGCATCTAGTTATGGATTTTTCCTCAATTAGGAGTAAAATCAAGTATATTGCATAAAATACTTATTCGACCAAAAGAGGAACATTATGGGAAATAGAGAACGACGAATAGCCGAAGAAGCTGCACGGCAAGCGCGCGAAACTGCACAAAATGGAAGCTATGGCGTACAAAACCAGGCACGCGAAGCTCATGAAAGAATACAGCGCGATGCAGCAAATGCGCACAGCACTTTTCAAGGAAATACCGAGCGATCTCAACTTGGATCAGGCAGAACTTCAACACCCAATCCTACAGATATGGCTGCTAGCGGCGAGACAGCCATGGTAGCACTCTACACAGTTGCTACAATGCTCGGATCAGTTGCCGCCGCGGCACTCCTCGGTAGGCGCAGCCGCGGCAAAAGCTAATGATCGAACGCGTTGTTAGGTCGTTAGAACCACATATCCGACCGCCAAAAGACATTAGCGAGATCGAAGATCGTACTTTCAAACGAGAACAATTAGTACATGGCGCTCAAACGATTGAATTGATCTCGCTTGAGGCAAATTATATTGATAATGAGCGCATAACACCGCCAGATTGGCACGATCAAGTCGCCGAAGCTATTGAACGTGCTGACGTACTATTCGTTGAGTACTTTCCACCTGAGATCGAAGAAATTATACCTTATGTAAATAAGCTCGGCGAATTCTCAAGGAATATCGTAGAAGTATATGGTACTATCGCTGCTCTCGCACGCAAGAAAGGTAAGGCCATAGCTGTTGCCGACATCGCCAATCGTCCGCTATATGAAGCATATCACTTTGGCCTCTATCCACTTATTGGCGCTGCAGCCGTAGCGAGCGCACAACAAAGAGGCATTGCTGGCAAGGTTGGGCTCATTGCAGGTGAAGCATACATAGCTGGCGTTACCTATCAAGCATCGCGAAAAAAGGGAACATATGGTGTACGGCCAGGCCTCATCGAGCGACTTACCCCTGGCGCCAATGATGCACGCCGAGCCCTTACTGCGCGCGGTATTGCGCAGACAGCTCAGACACTTTCACCTGACGCTTCACTGCTTTATATCGCCGCGCCAGCACATGTTAATCGCGTAAAGGCGGCTCTTACCGAACCAACTACCATACCGGAGTCCGCCAAAGCACTCGTCTATAAAAACCTCGTTGGGCTCGATAGAAGTACACGGATTTATGAGCCGACTGAAAATGGCTGGAAACTTATATCAAACGTTCCGATTCAATAACCCTCAACGTCGAGAATTTTGATACAGACATCGCCGAGCATGCGCCAAATATACAAGATGACAGTGTTACTATTGAGATACTAGATGTCAACGAGATAGTATCTAGTTCTGTTCGCTAATCGCCGCCATCAGTGAGTTTTCATCACGACGTGGCTTACGATTGTTGCGGAAGCCGCCACGGTTACCACCTGCATTACCTTGTGGACGTGGGCCGCGATTCTCACCGCTAGTAGGGCGTCGTTCGCGCCATTCGCTGCGTGAATTGCGGTCTGGTCGTTCACGGCGCTCTTCACGCTGTGGACGCTCACTGCGCGCACCTTTCTCAGGTACAAAGGTAAGTGCAGAACCAGTCTTACCACCACGACCCGTACGACCGATACGGTGCACGTAGTCGTCGTACGTAGTAGGGGTGTCAAAGTTAATCACGTGGCTCACATTTGGAATGTCCAAACCACGCGCAGCAACATCAGTTGCGACAAGCACGCGAACACGTGAGTTCTTAAAGTCATTAAGTGCACGGTTGCGCTGACCCTGTGATTTATTACCATGAATCGCAACAGAGGCAATACCGGCTTTATCGATCATGTCTGAAAGTCGCTGTACGCCGAACTTTGTTTCACCAAAGATGATCGTCTTCTCTAAACTGTCGCCGTTAAGGAGATCCATAAGCAATGTCTTCTTGTGCTCAGGGTCGGTGTAACGAACGACATCTTGATGAATGTGGTCGTTGGTTTCTGTCACCTTAACTGATACGTACTCAGGCTCGCGCATAAAGTCGTTGGCGATTTCCTTCACGCCGTCGCTGAACGTCGCACTAAAGCAAAGAGTCTGGCGTTCAACAGGGAGCTGTGATGCAATGTTACGGATGTCGTTCACAAATCCCATATCTAGCATACGGTCAGCTTCGTCGAGAACGAAGTGGTCGATCACGCCAAGGCGGAGTGACTTGCGCTCGATGTGGTCTTTAATACGGCCTGGTGTACCAATAATAATGTGCGGGCCACGCTGCAATCCACGAAGCTGTGGCAAGATGTTCATACCACCAACAAGCAGTACTGAGTAAAGCTTCATGCCAGCAGAGAACTTACGGAACTCGTCGTCAATCTGCGTTGCAAGCTCACGAGTTGGCGCCATAATCAGCACAGAGCCAAGCTTACGGTCGCTATTAAGACTATTGATAATCGGAAGCAAGAATGCAGCCGTTTTACCTGTACCAGTGTTTGCAAGGCCAATCACATCCTTACCAGCCATTGCTAGTGGAATCGTCTGGTCCTGAATCGCACTAGGCGTCTCGAACTTCATGAAATCAAGGTTTTTCTGAATTTGCGGTGCAAAATTAAAATCAGCAAAACGATGCACAGGCTGGTACGCGTTTTCGTCATTATCCTTTTCAACAACATCGGTGTTGATGAACTTTGACTCGTGAATAAATTGCTTTGACTGGCGGCTTTTACCGCGGCTTGTTCGGTTACCATTACGGCGCGGCGCGCCATCAAAAGATCGTTTCTTGTTATACATAATAGGATGCCTTTCAGTTCATCAAATATGGTGATGAATCGCTGAATAATATTAGGTGAGCATCCATCCGAATTTTAGGTAAAAAGATACGTAAAACTTCTTTTTATTATACGTCAAAACCCTTACGAAGTCAATAGGGTACTCAAATAATTAAACACTCCTAGCAAAGCTCGCTCCTCGCATGTGTGAGGTATATAATAAAGATATGACTAAGCATACAGAAGAATTCAAGGTAAATGGTGAAGACCTCCTAAAGAAAGTTAAAGAGATCATCGCCGAAGGTAATGCGCGTAAAATTACCGTAAAAAGCAAAGAGGGTAAGAGCATCATTGAGCTCCCGCTCACGATCGGTGTCGTTGGTGCGGCACTCGCACCGCTGCTTGCCGCAGTTGGTGCAATTGCAGCACTTGTCGCCGAGTGTACCATCATTGTAGAGCGCGAAGAAAAGTAATCGAGCAACTCAATAAAAGGACGGCCATATATTGAGCCGTCTTTTTATTGGATTCTTCCGCTACGAATGGTCGTGATACGAGTGGGTAAGCGCGTGCCCCTTGCCGCGTTTTAGCAAGTAAATATTTACCGGCCACGCTGCAATAAATGCAGCAGAGAGGGAAAGTGTCCGGCTAGCCCAATAAATAGGGTGAGTAAGGTCTTTCTGCATTGCGCCAGGAACAAGTAGCATTACGAGGTTATCAACGATCGTCATCGTAAGGATTGAAACCGTATCGGCCGCAAAGACGAGCTTAATCGCCTCGATAAATTTCATGCCAGAGCGAATCAGCGGCCAGGTAGAAACAGTATAGCCAGAGATAAATGAGAGGACAGCGGCTAGTAAAACTGTTTGATGCAGCGCAAAGCCAACGTGTGTTCCGATGGTTACTCCGATCATTTCACCGATGGCACATCCCAGTAAACAATGTGCCGTGGCGCTCGCAGCCATCCTATTCACAGAGTGAGTATCAGCAGAGTGATGATGAGAATGATCCATTATTTACCTCGTATATTATTAAGTTCGTATAGCTGCGTGAGTTCAGTAACTGCTTTTTCGATTTCACCATGTGCCATCATCTGGGCGACGTGGGTTCGCAGATGGTTTTCGAGCACCATTTTATTGAGCGATGCCAGTGACTTTTGAATCGCCAGACTCTGCGTCAAGACATCCATACAATACGCATCATTTTCGATCTGTTTTTCAAGGCCTTCAATTTGACCCTTGATGATTTTAAGTCGATGAATTGATCGCGATTTCGTATCTTTCATAGCTCTATACTATACCCCTATGGGGTATATATCAATGGAAGCAGTGGTGGCACGGTGACCGCCCGCCGCAAGCCTCTCTGAAGGCGCGTCAGCTCACGCGCAAAACCTTGGCCTGGGCTGAGGAGAACGTAGAGCCAATGTAGCCAAAAGCCCACCCATAGCGAGGATCCGTACGGGTGGGCGCAATAGTTTATAATTAAGTTATGGAGATCTCAAATCCAAAGTCTTGGGCTCGTAAAAACAAAAGAGCGTTCGCCAATAAAATGGTGACCGCTTCGAACGCGCTGCCACACGACGAACCTGCGGCCTTCTTTATGGCTGGATTACCTGGAGCAGGCAAAACCGAGTTCACTATTAACCTTATCCAAGACCTATCCTTAAAGGTTGTACGAATCGATATGGATGAAATTGCCACCCATATTGACGCTTATGACCCATTACACGCCGATGCATTTCGAGAAGCCGCAACTGATGTTCTGAACTCAGTCTTCGACAGAGCTACTCACCGAAAAGTCGACTTTATTATGGATGGAACGTTCCGTAGTGACAGTGCTATCAGAAATATTGAGCGAGCACTTCAAAAAGACTATACGATCAAAATCTTCTACATCTACCAAGATCCAGCAATTGCTTGGACATTTACACAAGCCCGAGAAAAGATCGAGAAGCGCGCGATTAATCGACAAGGATTTATTAACGCGTACTATGAAATCCATGAAAATATACGCCAGCTATTCCACAAAGCCTATGAGCAAATTACCGTCGATCTCGTTATTAAAAATGAAGCAAACGGTGTGGGTGAGTGGCATAGAAATGTATCGATGCAAGATATTGACCATTTAGTCAATACACGCTATACTAAAGAAGAACTAGAAAGAAGGGTCCAGCCATGAATATAGCTACAAAACTTTCCCTCCAACGCTCTACAATTACTTTAAGAGACCTGGTGCAACCAAACTTGAATAAGCGTGAAGAACGTGCCATCAAACGTGCATTAAAAAATGCAAAGAAGGATCAAGAAAGCCTACGAGCAAAAGCACAGCAAAGCTAGTAGCAAAATCATCTGAGCATTTAAAAAACGCCTTAGGCGTTTTTTAAATGCTAAAACTATTAGATAAACTGCCTCGTAATCGACTCTTTCGCTGTGTGCAGATCTTTTGGCGCGCCAGTAAACACAATGCGTCCACCAGCTTGACCCGCCTCGGGGCCGACATCAATAATCCAGTCGGCTTGACGAATGACATCGAGATTATGTTCAATCGCAATTACCGTATTACCACTATCAACAAGACGATTAAGGATCGTGAGCAAGCGTGAAATATCTGACATATGCAGACCCGTCGTTGGCTCATCAAGCACATACATACTGCCAGATTTATGCAGCTCGCTTGCGAGCTTCACGCGCTGGCATTCACCACCAGAAAGTGTACTAAGCGGCTGGCCAAGGGTGAGGTAATCGAGCCCAACATCAAACAGTGCCTGCAGTTGCTTTGTCACTGCTTTGTTTTCGAAGAAGCTCACCGCATCAGCAATCGTCAGATCGAGCACTTGAACAATATTCCTGCCGTGCCATTGGTACTGCAAAACCTCTTCTTTGTAGCGCTTGCCCTCGCAGATTTCACAAATTGTTTTAGCTTCTTCAACAAATGCTGATTCAACAGCAACATAACCGGTGCCTTGGCAGTTTTCACAGGCACCTTTTGAATTAAAGCTAAACAAGCTCGCATCGACATTATTTTCTTTGGCAAAACTTTTACGGATTTCGTCCATCACACCGGTGTAGGTGAGTACGTTAGAACGGCTATTCGCGGCAACAGGCGACTGATCAATCACCACCGCATCCGTATGCTGGCGCACAAGTGTTTGGTTAATGAGCGAGCTTTTACCCGAGCCCGCCACACCGGTCACCACCGTAAGTACGCCCGTCGGCACGGAAACATCAACATTATGGAGGTTGTTGGCGTGCGCGTTCTCGATGCGAATCTCGCCGCTTGGCGTACGAACGTCATCTTTAAGGCCGAGATGCTCACTCAATGCCTTACCGGTTAGTGTGTCAGACTTGAGTAGCCCTTCGTAGGTGCCTTCAAACATAATTTCGCCACCGCGCGAACCAGCCCCAGGGCCAACATCAATCACGTGATCGGCGACTTTAATGACATCTGGATCGTGCTCAACAACAATCACGGTGTTACCGTTATCTCGCAGCTTTTTAAGAAGTTCATTCAGTCGATGCACATCACGTGGGTGCAGCCCAACACTTGGCTCATCAAAAATATACATGACGTCGCTGAGCGTACCATTGAGATATTTCACCAACTTCACACGCTGCGACTCGCCGCCCGAGAGCGAATCAGTTGTACGATCGAGGCTCAGGTAATTCAGCCCAATCTCAACAAGGTGATTCAATCGACCACGCAGCATATCGACAAGCTTTTTCACCGATGGATCAGTGACTTTATCAAGCTCCGCCACAAGATCATCAATTTGCATCGCGTTATAGTCGGCAATGTTATGGCCGTTAATCTTGCTCGCGAGCGCCGTTTGATTAAGCCGTGCACCGTGACACAGCGGGCACGGTGCCATCGCCATGAATGGTTTCACTATCTTTTGTGTTCGCTCTGACATCGCCGAAAGGTCACGCGTAACGTACTTCGTTGCAAAACGACGTGCCACGCCCTCGTAGGTCATATTAATCCCGACGCCTTCGAGCTTCACTTTGCGTGTTTCGCCGTAGAGCAACTCGTCCATTTCTGCCTTAGTGTAATCGTTCAGCTTCTTATCTGGGTCGATTCCAGTTGCCGCAACGACTTGTTTCCAGTACCAGCCATCAACGTTATAATCTGGCAATTTAATCGCGCCTTCATTAAGCGACAGGGAAGTATCAAGCGCGGCGTCCACATCAAGCCCCATATTGCTGCCAAGACCTTTACACTCGGGGCACATCCCAGCGGCATTATTAAACGAAAACATATACACCTGTGGCACATTCGGCTGACCAATACGCGCGAAAAGCCGACGAATCAGTGGAGCAATATCCGTAGCAGTGCCCACGGTCGAGGTAGAGCCACCACCAAGTTTACGCTGATCAACAATAATCGGCATGTTGAGGTTAGCGATGCTATCTGCCTCGGGCTGCTTTACCTTCGGCAAAAAGGTGCGTACAAATGTACTAAAATTTTCGTTCAATAAACGCTGACCTTCAGCGGCAACCGTATCAAATACAATCGACGATTTACCCGACCCAGAAACGCCAGTGAAAATCGTGATTTTGTGCTTTGGAATGCGCAGGCTAACATTTTTGAGGTTATTTTCACGCGCGCCCGTAATCTCAATGAATCCGTTGGTATGTTCCGTCATCACTTATGCCTCCTTAAAGTGGGGGTTATAAATAAGGCCGAGCAACTGACCATTCGGCTTTTTCACGGTCGCAACAACAATATCGTCGCCCACTTCAGTTACGGGCTCGTGAATTAAACAACCCGCAGCAATAAAATGATCGACCGCCGCGTGAATATCATCAACACCAAAGTAGGTGCGCGGACCATCTGCCATGGCTGCGTTCGGGTCAAGCCCCAGCTCATAGCCGCCCACGTTAAAGCCGACATAAAACAGTTGGTCGAAGTATGGCTGCATGCCAAGCACTGCAGCCCACCATTCTTTATCGGTTTCAAGATTGTCTGATGGATAGATGAGGGTGCGTAGGCCTAAAAGTTTCATATATCTATCTTAACAAACTTCGGGCGGCCATATGCTGCACGATGCCGTATTATGCTTGTGGGTTAAAACTCATGTCCATCCACACTGGTTCGATCGTGTTGCCGTCAGGATCTTGCACCTCAAGCACAAACATTCCATCCATATCTTTGTTCGGCTCAGCCATATGCCATTCGCCGCCGTGGAGTTTTGCTTTTTCGGCAAACTCTTGCACCGCTTTGCGACTATCTACGCTGAGCGCCACCAACGTGCCACTTGTATCTTGTGTATTGGCGACTCGTTTGCCTTTTAAAAACTGCGCGTAAAATTCGTGCGTCAGCAACATAAATATAATGTCATCCGACCATTGCAGGGCAGCCGCGCGCTCATCACTAAACATTTCGTTCTTGGTAAACCCTAATGCTTCATAAAATTGTACCGATCGCTCAAGATCACTGACAGGGAAATTAATAAAAACTTGCTTGCTCATATGCGCCCTCCACGTTATCTGCTCTTAGTATAGCGCGCCTATTGCCGGGGCGGCAAAAATGTGTGTATACTACAGATATTATGATCCCGCGGGATCCACTATGCGCTGAATGTTTGGACGGCCAAACCGCTGACGCTCTTAGAATCAATAATTTATAGGAGATACAATGGACCGACGCATCACTACACGCGGTATTATCTACAAAAACGGCAAAATTTTTGCGCAAAAACTCAAACGAGGCGAGGGTACGACCGACTACTGGTGTACGCCAGGCGGTGGGCTCGACCCGAGTGAATCGCTACACGACGGCTTAGTGCGCGAGATGATTGAAGAAACAGGCATCACGCCAGAAATCGGCAAATTGCTATACGTGCAGCAATACCGCGAAGAAAACGGCCGTGAATACCTCGAGTTTTTCTACCACATTACTAATGTGGATGATTATGAAACGATCAACCTAGCAAGTACCACTCACGGGGAGATCGAAGTCGCTGAATATGGCTTTATCGACCCGACCAAAGAAAATATCTTGCCAAAGTTCCTGCAAACTGCAGATATCGCCAAAGATATCGAGGTAGGGCAGGTGCAAGAATTTAGCTATTTGTAAAATGCTATAAACAAAAACGCGACCCGGCCCCCGCGGATGTACCACAGGGGACGGGCCGTTTGGCGCCGAGGCACCGGGTGCTGCGTCAGACGCGCGCCTTGCGGGGCCGCTTGAGCACGCCGCCGAGCGCCTGCTTGATGGACCTGCCGTAGATCGCGGCGGTGACCGCGACGCAGAGCAGGACCGCGACGGTGAGTCCGACGCCGGACATCACCATCTTGAGCAGCCCCCAGGCGACCTCCGACTTGTTCAGCGGGTTGGCCTTGGCGCCGTCCACGATCTCCACGAAGCCACCGATCGTCAGCTTCCAGATGTCGTAGTAGACACCCAGGACGATCAGTACCACGTTGGCCACGATCGCCGCGGCCAGCTTCTTCAGGTTCATGCGATCTCCTCAGGAGACGTAACCAGTTGAGCGGACTAGAATATATTATACCACAAAATAAAGAGGCGAGTCAACACTCCACCTCTGTAAACACTTGCGCTTATTTCTTCAACCAGCCACCACCTTCGGATTTTTCATAGCCAGCTTTTTTAACTGCCGCCCACGCAACCTTATGCGCCGTTTCTTCACGGTCAGCGCTACCGTGCCTCTCGCTTGGCTTGGCGTACTCATCGTAGGCGCTATTGAATGCCTCTTTATATACATTGAGCGCATGCTCAGGCAATACATTCCTCACACTCTCCGGGAGTTCGTTAATTGATTTGTATGGCACTATTGAGCCTCCTTTCGCTTAACGATTCGTCTACTTTTATTATACGCCTGTTTTTACAGCGCGCCGTCCTGCAGCGACTGCGGATCACCCTTAAGCATCTGTTTCATTTTACGAATCACTTCGTTTTCAGGCGTGGTACTTTCGGCGATGTATTCACGCTTTTTCAGCGGCAGGCCCTTGGCTTTGCGCTCGACTAACTCGTTTAGCAAATCGATTTGTTGATTGCGGTAATCGCTCGGGTGAAATGCCAGGTTGTAGCGCTCGAGCAATTGCGACGCGACAGAAATCTGCACCGGCGATGGCTGCGGCAAGGCAGGGGACGGCGCATCGCTACGCGGCAATATTTCATCGTGGAATCGTATCAGCTGAAACCGCAGCGTGCCATCAAACGACGACACCGCGCCGATGCGTTCACGACCATAAAACAGCAACGTCACAATCGCAATTTTATTTACCTTTTCAAAGGCGCGCCGCAAAATAGAGTACACTAGCTCGCCGCCTTTATCTGGCACCAAATAATAGGGGCTATCGTAATATATCGGGTTAATTTCGCTCGATTCGGTAATTTGCCGCACGACAATATCGCGCTCAAGCCCAGCCTGGCGCTCAAGCTCATCTTCGCTGAGCTCTACATAGGTGCCGTCGTATTCAGCCGCTCGCACAATGTCGCCATCTTTTAGCTCTTCGCCGTCCTTCATACACACCGTAATGCACTGAACAGGCGAGTGGTCTTCGGCGTGCAATTGTATAAAGTGCGGGGTAATCGAACGCGTTGCGGCGTAGAGTCGCACCGGCATTACGACGTTCCCAATGCGGAAATATCCCTTCCACGATGCTCTTGCCATATACACCTCCGTACAGACTATTCATCGCCACGTCACCGGGTCATCTGTTAGCTCGATGCGTTTACCCCAAGCTTATGCTTATATTATACACCGCTACAGACTTGCCTAAAGTTTGAGCCAATTCCAAGGAGGGAGCATTAAGTTGCTAATCGTTAAGATGAGCTACTGCATAGTCTGCTTCAGCTACGGTAAATTTCTCACCGCTGCTCGATGTCAACTGATCATGAATTGCTACCGGAGATAAACTCATAGTACTCTGGTAATCCTTAGCCTTAGCAAGTGCATTTGCATTCCAATCAGACTTCACGTTATCAACCGCATATTGCGCTGCTTCTGCTGTAAACTTTCCGCCATACTCTGAAACAAGCTGATCATATACGCCCTGCTTCGACATATGCATAGTATTAGCATATGAAGTCGCCTGAGTAAGCGCCGAGGCATATTCGACTGGCACACTTGGTTTTTTGGTATCTGATACTGACGCTGGTTTCGCTTCCTTTTTCTCGGTCTTACTAGTGGTGGAGTCATTGCTGTTTGCGTCAGATTTTGATTTATTACCATTCATCCCATTTACGGCACTCACAATGATCACAAATACAAGGATTGCCGTCACTATCTTGTGCCGCGCAAACCAATTTTTATTATTTTCTGCCATATAACTAGCCTCCTAAAACCTTAAAACACACCATTTTATGAATATATTCTACGTCGCATATAGATTGAAATTTAAGGAAAGAAAGAACTTTTAATGATTTGATAATCTAAATTTAACTTTCAAACACTCGCAATACAGGGCTTCGGCCGCTTCGAGCTTATGAATGCTCCATCCATATGGCCGATGGAAGACCCCGCAGGTGCGCGGTATACTAAATAAGTAAGCCCGTGCCATAAATACTGGTGAGAAGGAGGCGTTTATGGAAACAACTCACGATCTTACAGGCAAGAAAGTTGCACTCCTTGCCGATGACGGATTCGAAGATTCAGAGCTCTTGCAGCCACTCGAAGCGGTGCGTAATGCCGGGGCAGATGTAGATATTATTTCAGAAAAGACCGGCACTATTACCGGCAAAAATATGCTCACGCAGGCGGTAGATAAAACCGTCGATGAGGTAAAGGTAGAAGATTACGATGCGCTGTTGTTGCCGGGCGGTGTCGCAAATCCAGACAAAATGCGGATGAATAAAACTGCGGTTGAGTTTGTGCGCAATTTCTTTGTCACCGGCAAACCTGTTGCCGCAATTTGCCACGCGCCATGGCTACTCATCGAGGCAGATGTCGTGCAGGGCCGCACCATCACCTCGTGGCCAAGCCTTAAAACCGACCTCACGAATGCCGGCGCAAACTGGGTCGATGAAGACGTGGTGGTAGATGAAAACCTCGTCACCAGCCGTAAGCCAGACGATCTTGAGGTATTTTGCGGCGAAACGGTACCAAGTTCGCCGAAGCTAGGTAAGTACCGGCAAATCGCTGGCGTCGCGCCCCAACACGCTCGCTAGTTTATCGATCTTTTGGAATTTGCAGTATTTGATGGGCTGGCCGTCGGCAGAATAAATACGGTAGTAGTGATCATACGCGATCGTTTCACCTTTGAAGTTCTTTGCCTCAGTCGGCTCGTCGATACGGCGAATATACCAACCATCTGGCTGCTCGTGCAGTATCCGCTTAATTTTCGCGTAGTGGTTAAATGCCATATCTTAATGCTACACTATAGATATGGATAGCGCATCTATCGGGAGTCAGCTCATCGTCGCGCTCGCCGTATCGCTCGGCATTAATCTTTCTATGTTTTTGATTGCGTTTTGGCGCAAATCAGATAAACTCACGGATATTTCGTACGCAGCCACATTCGCAACTATTGCCGTGTGGTCGTTTATTGCATCGAACCAAACGTGGTATCACGCGCTGCTACTATTGATAGTGCTCGTATGGGCAGTTCGCCTTGGCGGCTTTTTGCTCTACCGCGTAATCAAAAAAGGCAAAGACGCGCGCTTCGATGGCATGCGCGAAAGCTTCACGAAGTTTGGTAAATTCTGGCTCGGGCAAGCGCTTACCGTGTGGGTAATGATGATCCCGAGCGTATTTGCGTTTAATGCCGAGCCGTCACGCGACTGGCTAGCAATTGCCGGGGTAGCAGTGTGGGCAGTCGGATTAGTATGCGAAACCGTTGCCGACCTACAGAAAATGGTGTTCAGCAATAACCCAGCCAACAAAAACAAATGGATCGACACTGGCATCTGGCACTATTCGCGCCACCCAAACTACTTTGGCGAAATCCTCGTGTGGGTAGGGGTGTATTTGTACACGCTCGCTAGTCTACCGCTATTGCAGGGGATTATTGGCCTCGTCAGCCCAGCATTTATTATTATCTTGCTGCTATTTATCAGCGGCATCCCAATCCTCGAGAAATCTGCGGATGAGCGATGGGGAAACGATCCGAAATATCAGGCTTACAAAAGACAGACGAATATACTTGTGCCGCTTGTTAAAAACAATGCTCTTAGCTAAATCGTTAAAGCACCATTAAATACTTTCTTATCATAGTCTCTATAAAAACGCCTACGTTTGCAAATTGGTAAATATTAAGTCATAGTAATCACGAATGAGAGTAAGTACGACACCCACTCGTACTCTGTGGCACACATCTCTCTGACACCTGTCAGATGAAGGAGTGTGCGACTCTCATCGCCCAACTTCATGGATCGACTCCACGGAAATGGACTGGTTATGGGTATCTGGGACGGCAACTTTAAGCGCTGCGATCACGGCGGTCACCCTCGCCATTGCGACACCTGTAAGGCGGCTCGCCGTGGCGGTGCCAGCAAGGCCTCCTACGGACACAACTCCGGGAGCGGTGCCTACGGACGCGGCTCATTCAGCTACCAGGAGGCGACCTTCGACGGGCTGCCCGCCCTGAAGAGGCGTCGCGACGGCAAGTTGGAGTTCTTCTACGGCTCCGACGTCAAGATCGAGGGCTTCCTGGAGAACCACGAGGGTCACGGTCACGCCATCATCAAGGACGGCAAGCTGATCTACAAGCGGCGTCCCGGTCAGTCCAAGCCGGACATCGACCTCGGCGGGTGACCCCAAGACCTGGACCATGTCTCAAAACTGGTCTGCACGTCACTTTATAGATATAATGTTATTTACTATGCTTGATTCAGCAATCAATATTCTCAAACACTTCGTTCCCGCAAATATCTTGCGATTTAATATCGAGTACTTTGAAATTATTCGTACAGATGTTGAAGAAGTTTTCTATCTTATTGCAATTCACGGAAATTGGTTTGTTGTCTTTGAAACAGACTACATCATGAGTATCGATCGCACATACAATGAAGCAATTGAAGTTTTTGGCGAGCACTTTAATATTGAAGGATGGATTGAAGCAGATAAACCTGAAACTATCATTGATCCGAAAGGCTCAAGCCTTAGCGAAGATGAGCTCATCAAGGCAATATCTTTTAAAAATCCCGAAAATTCACGTTATTATACAGTGGCTAAGCTGAACTTCCTCCAAAAGATTAGCAATAAACTAGATCCTCGGCCTTAATGAGATTTACTACTGCAAAATATTGAGTGCTTTAGAGTTGTTCTTCAAGTAAAGCTGAACTACCACATCTTCTTACGTCATACAGTTGCAACTTCTCGCAACAGAAAAATTCTTAAATAGTGATTAACAGGCAATTCTATCGATTATAGGTGAGCTATAATGAGGCAAAGACTATAGGAGCGTTTTGTTATGCCAACGACCCATCAAGTAGCTCAATGCGAAAAGAGTTTACGCGAATACCGCAAAAAATACCTAACAAAAAAGCAAAATCTCGAGGTAGACGAATCTGCCACTCGCATTATGGTGAATAATTTCCTCACAGAAGCGATGGGATATGCCGAGCTTGATGATATCAAAACCGAATACAACATCCGTGGCGAATATGCCGACTACGTCATTCAGCTGGCTCGTAAGAAACACATCGTCATTGAAGTAAAATCAATCCAAATAGACCTAAATGACCGTCACCTCAGGCAAAGTCTCAGTTACGCAGCGAATGAGGGAATTGACTGGATTCTCCTATTCAACGGCAAGCAGATTAAGCTTTACCGAGTGCTCTTCGGCAAGCCGATTTCATTCCATCAGGTATTCGACTACGATCTCATGGACTTAACAACGATCAAACAAGCAGCGAGCGAAATAGCGTATTTATCAAAGAAAAGCGTACGAAAAGGCGAGCTCGATGATTACTGGAAACGCTTCGATGCGCTCACACCAGCAAGCCTCGTAAAGGCTATTTACACCGAGGATGTCGTGCGCGCAATACGCCTCCGCCTCAAGAAAAACTGTGGCATCAGCTTCGATCAGCAAGATGTTGCAGGGGCAATCCAAAGCCTGCTGTTAAGTGATTATCAAAACGTACATAAGCCAAAGAGTCTAAAGAAGTAACATTCCAGGAAGGTAAATCGTGTATATATCCAAAATAACACTAGATAATTTTAAGTCATTTCAAGGATATGGGAATAAACTCACTTTAAATAAGAAAATTAACTTTTTCGTTGGCAATAATAACACAGGCAAAACAACTATCCTAAACGCTATCAGCTTCATCACAGATAAGAAATCGCGTAGTGAAGTTATATCGAAGGATACAAAAGATGAGGATCACGTAGCTGTGACGCTCATTATTCGAGGTGAGCTTTCTGACCACATAAGTTCTGACGAAAATCTCAAAAAATATAGTGGGTATATACAGACAGATGGCGAAGGCGAATTTCTACAAGTGTGTCGTTCAAGCGAGAACGTAAAAGTAGTTCAGGGCACAAAACCAGTTGAGTTGACTATCGAAAAGATACGAATATTTAATCCAGTAACTAAGCAGTATGAGAATCCTGTGGGCTTTGACTCTCCCTTTAAAAGTTTTTTCAGCACCCAGTTTGTATGGGCAGACGATATGCCTTCAGACTATATGGACTTCGGGACAACAAAGGTATGCGGTAAGTTACTAAACGCTACCGCATCGGCGTTCTTTAAGTCGAAAAAATGGACGGATTTTCAAAAAGCGCACAAAACAGCTTTTTCCGACGGGGAAGATAGCTTAGAGGCAAGCGTAAAAACACTCGCCAAGGACATCGAGAATGTCGTTAAAGATCAATACGGCGACACGTCAGTTAAATTTCAATTTTCACTCCCTGACGCGAGTGGCTTTGTAAAAAACGGTACTTTCATCCTTGAAGATGACGGCGTAGCCACCGAGGCGACGGCAAAAGGTACAGGTATGCAACGAGCGTTAGCCTTAGCAGTTATACAAGTCTATGCAAAAGTGTCTAGAAAAGTCGGGTCAACCGTGCCGCTCGTGTTCTTGCTCGATGAACCCGAAACATTCCTGCATCCGAGAGCTCAAGATAAGTTACTTAAAGCATTAGACAGTATCTCGGAGACGAACCAAATTTTCGTTACAACCCATTCCCCATATCTGCTAAAGAACTTTAGGGCAACGGATCATACTCTTTATATCTTTAGCAAAAACAAGGGTGTATCTAAAGTAGATTCTAGCCAAACATTATCAACATTCAGTGCAGCGAGTCCTACATTGGGCGAGATTAATTACTTTGCCTTCGGCGTTACCTCAGTAGAGTTCCATAATGAGCTATACGGCTATATTCAGGCGCAAAAAGCTCTCTCAGACGATAAGTACTGGAAAGAGCCAATTTTTGATCAATATCTTGCAACATGCGACGGTCTAACTAAGAATAAGACTTGGATACGGAATGACAAGCCTGAACATCCAGGGTACCAATCAACCATCGCAACATACGTGCGCGATTGTATACATCATCCAGAAAACACCTTAAATATTAGATACACCCTGGATGAACTCGAAGACTCAACTAAGCGTCTACTCAAAATAGTAACGGATGGGATATAACGAATTCACAGGATTTTACAATGAGACTATCCAGGATTCACGAATCAAACAGGTCCTATTAACCAAGACTTGCGCTCACTGAGACATCAAAACAACTTTCTCTAGCCCAGGTACTAACTCAGGTAAGGGAAGGCGCGACACGCCAAAATACATGCATCTTTCGACATCTGAGGTATTTCCCATTTTGAGCAATGAGCCTTTAGTAGTTTCAATCTTATAAAAGAATCGCTGTTTGAGGGCGTCTGTTTGCTGTGTAATATATTTAAAGTCGCCAGTCGTCCGAAGGCCTGTCTCTTCGAAGAGCTCCCGGCGCAAAGTATCATAATGAGTTTCGTTGATTTCGACACCGCCGCCAGGAAATCCCCATAGATGCGAATGAGCATCTTTCACAAGCAGCACTTCACCGCGAGCATTAAAATGTACGCCATAGATACTTACGGCTTGAGTCACGCCGTCTCTTCATCCATAAAAAACAACGCCACTGCCGCAAACAACAGCCCAACATCCCGAAACGTAACAGCAAACTGGCTGAGGTCGGCGAATATTATGCCGGCGAGCGTGAGGGCGGTGAGTGCGGCGGCGATTTTACGGAATTTGCCGCTTACCAGCACTACACCCAAAATGATCTCATACACCGCAATCAATTTAATGGCGAGCTCGAGCGATACAAAATCGCCCAAAAAGCGTGGTAGGTAGCCGATCCATTCCAGCGGATGTAGCAGGGAAGAAACGCCGGCGTATATAAATACAAATGCCAAACCGAGGCTCAATACAAACGCAGGTAATTGCTTTTTACTGAGGTAGCTCTTCACATTTCTTATAATAGCATTTATGCTAAGGATAGCTAAAGGGGGATTTTATTATGAAGAAACCGTACATCTATCTATTAATTGCCGTTGTTGTGGTGCTTGGTGGGCTTGGTATTTATTGGGCAATGAACCAAAACAACAATACGAACACAATGAACTCGATGGATATGAACAACAATTCATCGAACGATGATGCGAACAAAACCAGCGAAACCAACAGCGTTACTATCCAGAATTTCGCATTTAGCCCCGTGAATATTTCGGTAAAGGCTGGCACCAAAGTCACCTGGACCAACAACGATTCTGCAACTCACACCATTACCGAAACTGACGATAAAACCGGCCCAAATAGCGGCAACGTTGCCCCAGGCTCGAGCTACGACTTTACGTTTACAAAGCCAGGCATTTACCACTACCACTGCGCATTGCACCCAAGTATGACGGGTACGGTGACCGTGAACTAGGCCGGCTGCACGCATAAGGAACGAATGAAAAAAGTAAAAGTATCTATCCAAGATGAGCACACGCTCGTGCTGCAAGAGGCAGGCGAGAAGGGTGATATTATTGACCTGAAATCGATTCACGAGACGGATATCGACGCCTCAACGGTGACGAGCGTCGTGAATTCTATTAAGCGTGATGCGTTTAACGACGCGCTTAAAAAAGAGCGCGAAACCCTTGAGCGCGAGATGAAACTGCAAGCCCAGCTAAAAGAGCAAGAGTTGCAAGATAAAATCAAGGCGCTTGAACAGGCAAAGGATACGGCAGCAAAACTTGCCGAAGCCGCAGCTAAAAACGTCAGCCAAGCAGACATTGCTAAAAAAGAAGCCGAGATTGCCGAACTGCGCGCCCAGCTCACCGCCACAACCACCGAAAAGCAACTCGCCGTAACTGAAGCCGTTGCCCGGATAGAGCGTGAGCGCGACCAGCTTGCGAATGAGCTCAAAAGCAAGGATACCGAAAAACAGCTGCTCGAAAGCTCGCTCAAAGAGAAATTTTTGGGCGATCTAAAAGCCAAAGATGACATCATCCGGCTTAAAGATGAGGAAATCGAATTTCGTAAAGATATGAAGGCGAAGCTCAGCACCAAGATGGTGGGCGAGACGCTCGAGCAACACTGCGAAATTGAGTTTGAAAAGCTCCGTGCGACAGCATTTCAGCGCGCAGAATTCGGCAAAGACAACGACGCGCGAACGGGTAGTAAAGGCGACTATATTTACCGTGAGTACGACGAGCACGGCACCGAAATTATTAGTATTATGTTCGAAATGAAGAACGAAAATGACGGCACGCTCACCAAAAAGACGAATGAAAGCTTTTTAAAGGAGCTCGATAAAGACCGCCGCGAAAAGAACTGTGAATACGCGGTACTGGTGAGTTTGCTTGAGGTCGATAACGACCTCTACAATAGCGGCATCGTCGATAAATCTCACCATTACGAAAAAATGTATGTGATTCGCCCGCAGTTTTTCATCCCGATTATCACATTGCTGCGCAATGCAGCAATGAATTCGCTGCGCTACAAGCAAGAGCTCGCGCTAGTTCGATCGCAGAATATTGATATTACCAATTTCGAAGACAATATGGAAAAGTTTAAAGAAGGCTTCGCGCGCAATTACGATCTCGCCAGCCGCAAGTTTTCTGATGCGATTGAAGGCATCGATAAAACAATCCAGCAGCTTGAAAAGACCAAAAAAGCGCTGCTTTCGAGCGAAAACAACCTTCGCCTTGCTAACGATAAAGCCCAAGACCTGACCATCAAGCGCCTCACCAAAGGCAATCCAACGATGGCGGCTAAGTTCGACGAGGTAAACCAGTCGAAATAACAGCCGTCTGGTACAATACGCGTATGAAAATAGTTCTTTTTGTCCTTGCGCTGTTTGTAGTCGCGTTAGTGATACGTGCTCTTGTTGGCGACGACAAAAAGTAGATAGCTTGTAAATTATTAGCGAGTTTTTTGACTACCGCTCAATTTGCCCACACCCCAGATAAGTATTATGCCAAGTGCAAAGAGACTAACAATCGTAGTTACCACTGATGCCGCGCCAGAAATATCTGGGTTAAGGAATGGATACGGATACCAACCGGTCATACCACCACGTACAAGTGAGTAGGTTGCATACATAACAGGGAAGAGTAGCCATAAAAGCGCCTTTTTAAAGGCAAGTTTTCGCCGAGGGCGATCGGTAAGAAAATCAGCCAACATCGCCACCGGGATAATATAGTGTAGCACGACATTATCCCACGGTACGGCAGTAAGTTCGACACCATCGAGCCCCGAAAGTAGCAGAGAAAATCCAATACCCACCACCAAAATATACACCGTTGTCGCACTTCGTAGCAGATCAAACTTATTGCTTTTATCAGCGGCAATCGCCACCGCACTAAGTAACAGCGTCACTACTACTAAAATGTTTGTTTCAATAGTGAAATAACTAAAGAAATTCACCGCATTGAACTTACCGCGCTCAATTATCACTGCCATTTCTGTCACGATCGACGAGAAGCCAAGGAGGGCGAAGAAGAGTTTATACGATATGAGGAACGTGTTGCGACTAACATTGTTTTTAGCTTGCTTCATGCCTCCATTGTACTCCATACCGCTCTAGGTAATCACCGCCGGATCTGTTAGAATATACTAAAAGTTCACTTGAGGAGGGATTGTGGCAAAACATCGTCGAAACATCTTCGGTGCATCGGGTGGTATGTTTATCGGCATGATTATTGCCGGCACGGCACTCGGCCTTTTGCTTAACAATGTCATTGTTGGCAGTATGCTCGGCGTCGCCCTCGCGCTCATCGTGACTGCAATTATGCGCACAAAAGATAACTAAGGAGGAAGCCTATTCAGTTTGAAACAGCAAAACGTATTTCATTAGTGCTCGTCGGAGCGATTATTGCTGCAGTTGGCCTGCAGTTCTTTTTGTTGCCGAACCATTTGCTTGACGGCGGGGTAACGGGGCTCTCGATTATTGCCGCGCACGTATCTGGCTTGCCACTTGGTGTGTTTTTGATTCTGTTAAACATTCCGTTTATTACGTTCGGGTACCGGCGCTTTGGCGCGCAGTTCGCCATTCTTTCGATTATTGGCATACTCGCGCTTTCTATCCTCACATTGCAGCACATCCCACACGGAATGACTGATGTGCCGATTCTTGCCGCAGTATTTGGCGGAGCAATCGTCGGCGTTGGAGTGGGTATTGTGGTGCGGTATGGCGGTATCTTGGACGGTGCCGATACAATCGCGGTGTTTATTGATCGCATTACGGTGTTTTCTGTCAGTGAAGCGATGATGGTGATTAACGGCATCGTTATTACACTCGCAGGGTTCGTATTTGGTTGGGAGCATGCACTTTATTCGCTGATTGCGTATTTCGTCGCGCACAAAGCCGTTGAAACAACCGTCGATGGCCTCAACGAAGCTCGCTGCGCCTGGATTGTCAGTATGCGTGTACGCGAGATCGGAATGGCGATTAACGCCCAGCTAAATGAGCCCGTGACGTATATTAAGGAAAGTAGTGCAGATGATAGGGAGCCGCACGGCGTGATGCTCGCCGTAATTACCCGGTTTGATGAGCAAAAGCTCAAGGCGGCCATACGCAAAATCGACCCACACGCCTATGTGGTAATTACGAGCGCCCACGAAGTTGTGGACCGCGTATCTGAAGGCTCACTCTACAGCGGGCGTTTGTAGCTGCTCTGGTGCTGGTTTTGCAGGGTTACGAATCCCGATAAACGACACGACACCGCCAATTACAAACAGGGCAATAGCGATCGTAAGGCCGTTGCGGAACCCACCGAGGCCAAGATTATAGCCAGTAACCGTACCGATCAGTGCCACTGCAACGAGCCCAGCAACGCGCGCAACGACGTTGTTAATCGCTGAGGCAATGCCAGATTTTTCGCTCTCGATCGCGCCCAAAATAGCCGCCGTGAGTGGGGCAACGGTAACAGAAAGCCCAATACCAAATAGCAAAATGCCCGGCAAAAGCGACCAATAGTTCGCCGACTCATCAACGAATAACATCGTCACGAACCCGGCCGCCGCGATCAACGGGCCGACCGTCATAAAAATACGCGAACCATACACGCCAGATAATTTCCCGAAACGCGAGGCGAGCAGGAACATCAAAATCGACGTCGGTACCATCATGAGGCCTGCGGCAGTAGCCGTGTAGTGGCCGACTTGCTGTACAAATATCGTCACGAGAAACGCCACGAGCGAAAGCCCGGCGTAAATACTCAGCGTTGCAATATTGCCAGCCGTAAAGTTGCGCGAGCGGAACAATCCTAGTGGCATCATCGGCTGAGACGCAACTTTCTCACGCCAGATGAATAGTCCGAATGACACAATCCCGATCGCCATCGTGCTGTAAATAAGCGGATTTGCCCACCCAAAGTGCGGCTGCTCAATAAGGGCGTACACAATACCCCCAAGGCTTAATGCACCTAGTAAAGCACCATACCAGTCGATCTTCACGCGTTTTGAAGTGTCGTGCCCATCTTGCAGTCTCGCGAGCAAATATGCGGTTACCGCAATCGGTGGTATGTTGAGCAAAAAGATATAGCGCCACGAACCTAAATCTACCAGCACGCCGCCAATAAACGGCCCGATCAGCAGCGCAATGCCGGTCCACGATGTCCAGACACCAATTGCTGCATTCTGCTTGCTTTTCGGTACGCTCGACATAATAAGCGCGAGCGAACTCGGCACAAGCAGTGCGCCCGTGACGCCTTGCAGCAACCGCGCAACGATCAGCAATTCTTTTGTATTCGCCGCGGCACACAGTAGGGATGTTACGCCGAATCCAATCAAGCCGATCATCATTACGCGCTTACGACCGATGATATCTGAAAGCGACCCGGCAACTAACATAAATGCACCGAGCGTAATAAGATACGCATCAACGACCCATTGTTGGGTTGCCAGGCCGCCACCGAGCCCGCGCTGAATTGCCGGAAGTGCCACGTTGACAATCGAGCCATCCAAGAAAGCGATAATGGACGCCATAATGGCAATGATCAGAACAAGGCGATAGGTAGAGTCTTTCATAGTTTTAGTATAGCTCGCTTAGTAGGGAACTAACTAATCGTTATCGACCGTTACTGGCGCCAATTCAGCCTGAGCTTGCCTGCGCTCGCGTGAAGCCCAGATTTCAAACACGAGCACCGCAAACGGTACCGCGTTAATAAGCTCGGCAACGACGAATTTTGAAACACTCCAGCCCATACTTCGGTGAGCAAAAAACACCACCAACATATACGCAATCACGACCATGCCGTGCGTTGACCCGCCAATAGCAATCGCCCAATCAGCAAACGGCCAATGATTCACCTGGAACATAATGCCAATAACCAACAACGCCCAACCGATCGTTTCGAGAATTGCCAAAGTCTTAAACAGAGACCACGCTTCGCTTTCAGAAAAAATCCCGTCCATTTGACGGTACCAGCGGGCAATGGTAGTTTTCGCATTGGTCATATGTCTAGTATACCCGCAGATCGCGTTTAATTCCGATGATCAATCTGGCGCAGACGCTTCACGCGATCAGCAGTAGATGGGTGAGTGCTAAATAAACTCGCGAGGCCTGCGGTAGAAAACATATTGCTAAACATCAACGGTGAAGTTGCTTGCTCGCTTGGTGATGGGGCAATTGGCGGGGTTTGCTGCTTCCAACTTTCAAGCTTCATAAGGGCAGATTCAAGCTCTTTACCCGAGCCTAACTGGTGTGCGCTGTGTTCGTCGGCAAGATACTCACGTGAACGCGAAACCGCCATCTGAATTACCATTGCAGCAATCGGCGCTAAGATCATCGCCGCAATACCAGCGATTGGGTTACCGTCTTCGTTATCGCGATTACCGCCGAACCAAAAGGCGAATTCAGCAATATAGCTAATCGCACCCGCCATTGTTGCGGCGATGGTTGATACCAACATATCGCGATTTTTCACATGGCCAAGCTCGTGGGCGAGCACCGCACGCAGTTCATTATCATCTAAAATATCCATAATCCCAGCGGTCACTGCAACAGCGGCGTGGCGAGGCGAACGGCCAGTCGCAAATGCGTTTGGAATATCCGTATCGACATAGTAAAGCTTTGGCATTGGCATATTTTCTTGCTGGGCGAGCTCGCTCACGATTCGCTCAACCTGCGGGTAGCGATTACCGAGCGGTTTTGCACCCTGCATTTTTAGCACGATTGAATCGCTCAGCCAGTACATACCGACGTTAGAAATTGCCGCAAACCCAAACGCTATCAGCATACCGCTTTGGCCGCCAAGCAGATATCCCACAAGCATAAAGAGCCCCGTCATTCCTGCCATCAGTAGTGTCGTTTTCAGTCCCTGTATCATATTTTTATTATAGCAAAATATGTTGTAATAAAGGATGTTTATTTGCCGTGACAAGTGGTAAACTAACTATAAGCAGTAATATGACAAAATTAGGGGGCATGGGAAAATCACACACAACAACGCGCTTTTGGCACCGTCGATCTAGTGAGGCGGTGATATTAGTGTCGTTCGTTGTTGTCGCGCTCTATTTATGGGGGCTTACTGGCGGCGCTACTGAGCTCAACAAATCCATCCACGTACCGCTCGTTGCGGGCATTATCGGTGCAATTTCACTCGTCATCGCAAGTGTAACCTACTTCATTACGCCACTTCAGCAGCTTAACCAAGCAGCCATACTCAATTACGCACTACTCCTTGCTACTATTACGACCCTCGTAGTCACAACAAACGGTATTAGCTCTACATTCTTAAGTCTTCTCGTCGCATCACTCGCTTTTGCCAGCTTTTTTGGTATCGGCGGGGTAATTATTGGCGCACTCTCGCTTGCCGTATTCGTCGTTAATCAATACATCGCTGGCGCTGTAACGCCAAGCCAAATCGTTGCCATCTCGCTGCTTGGCGGTACGCCGCTGATTGGCAGCTTTATTATTTGGGGCCGCCACGAAGGCGAATCAACCAACGACGAAACACAAGAAGACCGCTCATATCACGAACTCGCCAGCGAGCTTAGCCAGGTTTCAGGTAAATCCGAGGTAGTAATTAACGCTATTGGCGAAGGCGTGCTCGCGCTCGATGGGCAAGGAGTGATTCAGCTTATTAACCCGGCAGCTGAACAACTTCTTGGCTGGAAAAAGTCTGATTCGCTCAACCTTAGCTATAAATCGATCCTCAAAATTCTCAACACCAAAAACCAAGAGGTCGATAGTGCAAATGACCCGGTTGCTCAGGCGCTCAACACCAATAAGCCTATTAGTAGTGATAACTTTAGTCTACAAACCCAATCAGGCAAATCATTTCTTGCATCGATCTCGGTAAGTCCAGTGGGCCAGCTCGGCAAAGGTGTGATTGTTGTATTCCGCGATGTTACCGTCGAAAAATCCGACGAACGTCAGCGCGCCGAATTTATCAGTACCGCGAGCCACGAGATGCGCACGCCGGTTGCCAGTATCGAGGGCTACCTCGGTCTCGCGCTTAATCCTGCAACAGCTAACATCGACGAAAAAGCACGCGATTTCATCACGAAAGCCCATGAATCTGCGCAGCACCTTGGCCGACTATTCGCCGACCTTCTTGATGTCAGTAAGGCCGATGATTCACGCCTAAAGAACGATCCAAAGGTAGTAGACGTCGTGCCATTTATTCACGATATCGTCCAAGGCCTCACGCCAAAGGGTGTCGAAAAGGGCCTTCACGTTATTTACAAGCCGATGCCCGATGACGACGAAAACGACCACGAAGCAGTACACAAACTCAACCCAGTATTTTACGCGAATGTCGACAACGATCACCTACGCGAAGTAGTACAAAACCTCGTAGAAAACGCCATCAAATATACCCTTAAGGGTGATGTTGTTATTGATGTAACAGGGGACGATGGCCACATTACGATTAGCGTCGCCGACACTGGTATCGGCATCCCACGCGAGGACCAAGCACACCTATTCCAAAAGTTCTACCGCGTCGATAATAGCGATACGCGCGAGATCGGTGGTACTGGACTTGGGCTCTACCTCTGTCGTCGCCTTACCGAAACCATTGGTGGCCGCCTCTGGGTAGAAAGCGAGTACAAGCGAGGGAGTACGTTCTTCGTAGAGATTCCTCGTATTGATCACGATGAAGCGCAGCGCCTTATCGAACAGGCAAGCATCGAAGCAGAGCGCGAAGCCGAACTTGAGCAACAAGAAGTTATTCACGACGCCGAGGTCAAACACGAAGAGTTCGAGGCGGCAAATGCGCCCGACGCACCAATCAGGCCAGCCGCTCCAATCGACATCGTCACGAATCCAACTGCGCGACCAGCACAACCAATGCCCACAATCATTCCTCAACCAGTTCCAGAGCCAACGTTGCCTCAGTACGCTGCGCCGCAAAGTTACATTGTCTCATCAGAACCGTCGGTTACGCAAAGTGCTATAACCCCAACGCCAGCATACGAGCCAGCTCCACTTTCACAGCCAGCACCAATGCAAGAGATGGAGCCGCCAACGAGACACCCCGTCGTTTCGACCGTCAACACGCCACTATCCGCGATTGAATCAAACCCTTCCCAGTACTTAACTCGCCGCGGCGCCGGCATCACCGTGCCACCTCGGCAATAAATAAGCACTAGAGGTATAGCATTTTTAACCACAAGCATCTACAATAGGAGTTACGATGACCAAAATTTTGCTAGTAGAGGACGACAAGAGTTTACGTGAGATTTATGGCGTTCGCCTCCTCGCGGAAGGCTATGATATCGTCTCCGCTGGCGATGGCGAGGAAGCGCTCGCAATGGCGATTAAGGATCGCCCAAACCTAATCGTAAGCGACGTTATGATGCCGAAAATCAGTGGTTTTGATATGCTTGATATCCTTCGCAGCACCACTGAAACTAAAGACATCAAAGTAATTATGATGACCGCGCTCTCAAGCGAAGAACAACGTCAACGCGGCGTCGCCCTTGGTGCAGACCGCTACTTAGTTAAGTCTCAGGTTGGTATCGAAGATGTCGTACGTACTGTTCACGAGGTTCTTGGCGATTCTCTTATTCCAGGCGGTCAAGCGCCGCTTATGTCACCGCGCCCAAGCACGCCAGCACCAGCAGCAGTACCAACTATGCCAGCCGTCGCGCCAGGCCCTGGCGCTGTGCGCGACTCAAGCGTGCCACCACGACCTACCGCACCAGCTCCAGTGGTAACGCCTGCGCCAACACCAGCACCAACCCCTATGCCTACAGCACCGATCACTGCTCCTGCGCCAGCACCTGTCATGCCAAGCACACCAGTAGCTCCAGCGCCGGTTCCTACTCCTGTTGCTACACCAGCAGCGCCTGTCTCACACCTTCCAGAAAGTGTACTCCCTGAGCCAACCGCGCCATTCTCGACACCACGTGTTGGTTCTATGGCTAGCCGTGTTATCCAGCCAATCTCGGCCAACGGCGGCCCTGAAACGGATTTCAATCATCTCATGGACAAAGAGCTCAGTAATGCTCAGCCAGCAATGCCTGCACCTGTTGCGCCAAGTACACCCATCCCTGCGCCCGCCCAAAGTGCACCAGTCGCTCCTCCTGCACCAGCTCCGGCGGCCCCTTCAACAGGACTTAGCTTCGAGGAAACTCCACGTCCAAGCGCACCTGCGCCAGCGGCACCTCCATTACCACCTGTTCCACCAGCACCCAATACTGGGCTATAATAGCCAGTATTATGGATAGCGACACAACGCGACTCAACAAATTACTCGCGCTACAGCTTGGCGTCTCAAGGCGCGAAGCAGATATTTTAATTGAAACCGGCATGGTGACAGTGAATGGCAAAGTAGCCGAGCTTGGTGGGCGTGCGAGCGAATCGGATACTATTGTCGTCGCAGGTAAATCAATCGCCGCTAAAAAGGCCGCCTACGTATACCTTGCGTTCAATAAGCCCGTAGGCTACGTGTGTTCACGCCGCCCGCAAGGGGAAAGTCCAACAATCTACAGCATCATTCCGCACGAATACCATGCGCTCAAGCCCGTAGGGCGCCTCGACCGTAATAGTTCAGGACTTTTATTACTTACAAACGATGGTGACTTCGCGTTTAAAATGACACATCCTAAGTTTGCCAAAACAAAAGTCTATCACGTGCGTATCGACCACGACCTAGAGCCACTTCATCAACAAATGATTAGTGATTTCGGCATAAACCTAGAGGATGGCCGAAGCCAGCTTACGCTTACACGGCTCGACGACGACCGACGCGACGAATGGCAAGTAACAATGACTGAAGGTCGCAATCGCCAAATTCGCCGTACCTTTGCCGCACTTGGCTACACTGTCAAAGAACTCCACCGTGTACAATTCGGCAATTATTCGATTGGTGATATGAAGCCAGGTGAGCTCATGTCCGTTGATATGCGCTAGGTGATATATCTTATTTATTTTTGCCCACTACCCCTGTTACAGTATTGACAAAAATGTATAAATGGTGTAATATATAAACAGCCTTATCAGCCGCCCGCGATCAAGGAGCACCAGCAATGCGGGACATCATCACACGTACCGTTGGTAAAATTCGAAACTGTAGCCAGGACTCGGCCGAGTTCCCGGTCGACCTCTACTACGACATCGAGAACCCGCATGCTGTCAGCATCGGGTTCTACACCGGAGGCCCCAAGCCGGTCGTATGGACTATGGGGGCGGCGTTGTTCTTCAACACCGCCGTCACGCACAGCGTACCCGTCGGGGAGCAGTGCGCCACCGTCACATTCGACCTCATGCGCGACGAGGTGAGACTCTTCCTCCGCGCCGAGCGGAAGGAGGTGACTGTCATCCTCTACGCCTCCGCCATCGCCAACTTCATCACTGAGGTAAGGCAACGCACCACGAGGGAGGTTGAGGCGGCTGCAAGAGAGTCGCTGGCCGCCCGCTTCAGCCACTACCTGCAGACTCAGTGAATCGCACCACGCTGAAAGGCACCCCGGCCACACCCGCACCTGCGGAGTGCGGCCGGGGACAGCCCATGAAGTATCTAAACCGCTTGCGCTCGCAAGCTTTTTTCATTTCTGTTATAATTACCTCTAATATGGCTTCAAAATTACCAACAGTTGCAATCATCGGTCGTGCTAACGCGGGCAAAAGTTCGCTTTTTAATCGTATGGTCCGCTCACAGCAGGCAATTGTTGCTCGTGAAGCCGGTACCACCCGCGACAATGTTCTCGGCAAAGTAAGCTACAGCCGTCGTAACGCAGGCGAAGATGGCCAAACTGGCGAGTTCTGGCTTGTCGACACCGCCGGCCTTAAAGACCCTAATGATGAATTCGAAGCGGGCATTCAGGAGCAGATCCAAGAAGCAGCCGATGCCGCCGATGTAATTTTGGTTGTTGTCGACAGCACCGAATACCCAGGCGATGAAGATCGCATCGTTGCCAAAAAAGCCCTCAAGAGCAAGAAACCTGTTATCTTAATCACCAACAAAGCCGATCTCAAAGATGCCATCCATAACGACGAATTCCGCCGTCTTGGCATTAAAGATATCATTCGCACGAGCGCTGAGCACAACTCAGGTATTAGCGACGTACTCGATCGCATCGCTGAGATCATTCCAGAAGCCCACGAAACCATGGCAGATGATGTATTACGCGTCGCGCTCATTGGCCGCCCGAATGTAGGGAAGAGCCATTTGTTTAACACGCTCGCCGGCAAGCAGCAGGCACTCGTTGCCAATATCGCCGGGACCACCCGCGATCTTAACCGCGTGCGAATTAGCTACCACCAGCAAACAATTGAGCTCATCGATACCGCCGGTATCCGTCGCCAAGGCAAGCAAGAAGTAGGTATCGAGAAATTCTCAGTACTTCGTACGCTTAACGCAATCGAAGAAGCCGACATTTGTTTCTTGCTAATGGACGTCAATGAGCTCAATGTTGCCCTCGACCAAAAACTTGCCGGTATCATCAGCGAAGCAGGTAAGGGACTCGTACTCGTTGTTAGCAAGTGGGATAGCGTGATGGATAAAGACGCTTTTACCCGCGACGCACTTGCGCCAAAGATTGCGCACAATTTTGACTTTGTCCCGTGGGCACCGCTTATCTTTACCAGTAGCGTCACTGGTCAAAACGTTACGAAACTTTTTGACCTCGCGCTTGATATCCGCACTCGTCGCGAACAAGAAACAAAGACACGCATTCTCAATGACCTTTTGCAAAAGGCTGTCCTCAAACATCCACCAGCAGGACTTAAAAACACCCATCCGAAACTTCGTTATATGGTACAAACCGACACGACACCGCCTTGGTTTGTGATCTACGGTTCAAATCTCAAGTTCGTCCACTGGAGCTACAAACGCTATATCGAGCGTCTCGTTCGTGAAACCTACAATTATTCTGGTACGCCAATCAAATTTAGCTACCGCGACGAAAAGCAGATCAAGAGCAATAAAGAGCGTATTGCCAAAGGCCTCGAGCCAGTCACAAAGGCGTACAAACAACGCAAAGAAGCTGAAAAGCGCGAAGCTCGATACGAAGCGAAAAACGACGAGACAAATTAAAAGAGCCGCTGCGTTCGCTCTGCCGTCCGGCCACTACTGAACGTAGCGGCCGGACGGCGAGGATCACAGACGGCTCAGGCGGCCGTGCCGGCTTCCGTGGATGCTTTGCGTTGACGCGATCGCCAAGCCATGACGAGCAAGCCAATGCCGGCGAACATCAGCATACCAGCCACCAGCAGGCCGCTGGACATGAACACGACACCGCCGTCCGGCATCACCGTGCCGCAGAGCGCATTCACGTGCTCACTGTTGAGGAGCATGCTGATCGCCGTCACGGCAACGAAAGCCGCAACAGCGATGACAACCACACCAGCCAGGGCGAGGCCCTTGCTCGAGATCTTCACGTTAACTCCACTCGGTCGATGCACCGTCGGGGGGACGACACAATATTCTATATAATATACTAAAAGCATAGGTATGTCAATATAGCCTACCTTGCAAGGATCGATACCGATATACGGTATACTAAAAGAAGCCATGAAACTTATCTTCGCCCAAGGCAATCCCGGCACACAATACACCGCAACCCGGCATAACGTCGGTTTTCTACTCATCGACACGTTAGCCCATGAGTGGGGCGCTATTTTTGCATCCAAACCAAAGCTCAAAGCAGATATCGCCGAAACATCCGTACGCGGTGAAAAAGTACTGCTCGTTAAGCCAACGACGTTCTATAACGAAACCGGGCAAGCCGCCCGTCTATTGCTTGATTTTTATAAGCTCACTCCAAAGGATTTCCTGATTATTCATGATGATCTCGCACTACCGCTTGGCACAATCCGCACTCGTGTAGGCGGCAGTGACGGAGGCAACAATGGACTCAAATCACTCGCAGCTCATATTGGAACCGAGACCGCTCGAATTAGGGTAGGGGTTTGGGTGGATCATCATTACGGGGCCGATAAGGTCGGCGTTGTACTTGGCAAGTTTACAAAGCAAGAGCAAGAAGTGCTCATCAATGAAGCGCCTATTATCCAGCGCGTTGCTGAGGATTTTATTACTGGCTCATTCGAAGTTACGACGCATAAGCCTCAAAAAGGAGAATAGCCCTCGCCGTAACGGCGAGGGCTACCCCTTGTAGCGTGGCGATGGAGCAGCGCGTCAGCTGATCAGTCGCGACACACGCGATCCTCCAGCATGGAGTAAAGCTCTCGCTGCCAGGCACTAGCCTTCTCCACGAGGCCGGCCAGTCCGCACCAGAGCAGCAGCGACGCCAGCGGCAGCAGCTGCACCAAGCGCGAGCAGCCAGCCTCTGACAAGCCGACCAGAACCACGAGAGATGCGACAGCCATCACACAGCAGGCGCCCACCACTCGACGCTCACGCGTCGAGTCCTCCAGTGACCTTCCCATACGCGAATCCTTGGATGCGAAATTCCGCCGCGTCCACTTCTTCAGTCGTCCCTCACGGTACGAGGGTCCACCCTGAGACATCACAGCACCAACTTCCACTAGGGGCAGTATGCCCGAGGTTGTCGAGCAATACGTCATTACATCATGACATAAAAGCTTATGTAAATCAATAACACTACATAACGCGCGTCACGAGAAACATCGTCACAAGTCCAGCCAGGGTAAGTAGAATTGTCGCATATGACGAATGTTTAGAATGCGCTTCAGGCAAAATCTCACTCGTAGAAATATAAAGCAAGAAGCCCGCAAAAAATCCAAGATAAATAACAAGCAGGTTATCTGGCAAATGGAAAAATAGTGTCGAAAGTGCGCCTAGTACTGGAGCCAGTGCATCGACAACCAACATAATCCGGGAATTCTTTGTCCCGTTATTATTCACGAGCATCAGATTAACCGTATTGAGTCCGTCGCTAAAGTCGTGCGCAATGACGGCGATCGCTACCGCCGCACCAATCGCACCACCAGCTTGAAACCCGAGTCCAATTGCTACACCGTCAAGAAAACTATGGCCCGCAAGCGCAAGTGCCGAAACAAACCCGACCTGTGGATGCTTATGCACCTCATATTCATGTTCCTGTGACTTGTGGATCAAGATAGACTTCTCGACGATATGAAACGCCATAAAACCCGCCACGAGTGCGAGCATTGGCCAAATAGTCTCCACCTTAGTTTGTTGAATAAGGTTGATGATTTCAGGAAGTAAATCAAAGGCAACAACTCCCAAAAGCACACCAGCAGTGTAGCCTAAAAAGCGATGTAGTTTGTCACGAAAACGCAGTGCCGTCAAACCGCCTGCAAGAGTTGAAAAAAATGTTGTAATAGAAAGAAGAATTGGAAGCATTATCTCTATTGTACTATGGAATTATATTTTGCAGTCTACAGATTACACCATCAGCTTTTGGGCAAGGAGTTTGTTTCTTGGATTTACTCCAAAAACAAACGGAGGGGTACGACCCTAAAATTTTTTCCTACCAAAAAGCGCCAGGTAAGGGTGGGCATCACCTGGCGCCGTTTGGCCCTTCATCCCACCCTGATTGGGCATAGCGTGACCCACCTCACAACATATGGAGGTCCGCCGGATAAAGGGGTTAGTATACGCACTAAAGCTTTTCTGACGGTGATGTAGTGGAGGGTAGAATACTGCATCACACCGTAGTGCGCAACCTAACATAAGTAGAATTTCCTGTTACGGAAATCCTGTTAGAATAGGGGTATAAGGTACTTGATGTGCCTCTCGGTCATCAATCGTATCTCATATTATCATACCTTTTGATTTATGTCAACACTTATCGCAATAAAACCCTATGAATATCAATAGTACTCCACCAGATAAACATAAGTTCCTACAGGTGTTAACGCAAATTGACAAGCCACCTAGAAAAGTATTTTACAGTGGTAACTTGCCAGCCATGCGCGTGCCTACTGTAGCCATTGTTGGAACACGTAAGCCCACTAGCTACGGCAAGGAGATTACCTATAAGTTAGCGACAGAATTAGCAAAGAAGGGGATCGTCATCGTCAGTGGACTCGCCCTTGGTGTGGATGGCATCGCCCACACTGCAGCCTGCGACGCAGGCGGCATTACACTCGCCGTACTACCTTCGGGCTTACCGCGCATCTATCCATCGAGCCATCGCGAGCTTGCCGAGCGTATCATCGCGACAGGCGGCGCGCTGCTAAGCGAATACGAAGCAACTGCCACAAATGCCTACCAAAGCAACTTCCTCGAACGCAACCGCATTGTTTCAGGGCTTGCTGACGCAATTATTATTACCGAAGCAGCCGCACGCAGTGGCACGTTGAATACCGCTGCGCACGCACTTGCTCAGGGTAAAGAAATCTTCGTCGTACCTGGTAATATTACCAGCCCGATGAGTGCCGGGTGTAATGCACTCATTAAACAAGGCGCCCATGTCGTAACGGATGTTAGTGACATTATTGAGCGTATTGCTCCACAGTTATTGCAGCAGCAAACGGGCCTTGCACTCGGTAGCAATCTTTCAGAAGTCGCAATTATTGAACAACTTCAATCTGGCATGCGTGACGGTGAGGAAATCCAACGAGCAACTGGGCTCTCATCGACCGAATTCAATACGAGCCTGACAATGCTCGAAGTGCAGGGGGTTATCCGTGGACTCGGCGCAAATCAGTGGACGCTTCTCTAGTAGATATTGACAAATATAAGCATTATTGATATAATATTTTTTACAACTCGGCATCCGGCCGGACGCACCATCCCATAGACCCGTTAAGGAGCTTCGTCGTGAAGCCTTACAAGTGGCTCATCGCAGCCGCAGCCGTCATCGTCCTCGCGCTTGGCCTGATGTACTTCCACGCGCTCCCGCAGACGCACAGCGCCGAGGGAACCCAGAGCGACCCGCGCATCGGCAGCTCGAAGTACCCGGCGCCGAAGAACGTGAACAACACGCCGCCCGCCGACGCCCTGGCGTCGATCACCGACCCGAACGGCATCCCGCCGCTCGCCGACGTCAACGCCAAGTGCGACTCGGCCCCGCCGCACGCCACCAACCGTCCGTCCCTCCAGGACGACGGCAAGGGCGCGCAGCAGTACGCCGACATGCCCGACAACCCCAGCACCGCCACCTACAAGTGCGCCATCGCGCGCGCCAAGGTTGCCGGCTACAAGGTGATCGGCAACTCGGTCAAGTGCGACGAGGCCGTCGTCAAGCTGCTCGACAAGAGCGGCAACACGCTGAAGTCGTTCCGCCCGTTCTGCATGAACGTCGGCACCACCGGCGACGCGACGTGCTCGGTCCAGCTGATCCCCACGGACAACCAGGGGAACTTCATCTGGGCCGACGAGCCCGACCTGCTCCACCAGAACAAGAGCGAGGAGTACGTCTCCATGCAGAGCGCCTTCACTGGCTGCTGACCTCCTCACGGGCACCATGCCCCGGAAAGTGTCCCCATCAGGGGGTGCCGCCCGGGGCACTTTTCGTGTAGCACTTGCTTTTTACGTATAGGCACGTTACTATAAGCCACTGTAATTTGGCAATGTATGCTAATAACTATATAGTGAATAGAGCTTATGAGTAAAAACCTAGTAATCGTTGAGTCCCCAGCAAAAGCAAAAACTATCGAGAAATACCTCGGGAGTGATTTTACCGTACTCAGTTCCGTCGGCCACATCCGCTCAATCGCGAAAAAAACCAAGGATGGTACACCACCAATTGATGTAAAGAACGGCTTCAAAACAACCTATGAAGTCGACAATGAAAAGAAAAAGATCATTACTGAACTAAAAAAGCAGGTGAAAGCCGTTGGCAAAGAAAACGTCTGGCTCGCAACCGATGAAGACCGCGAAGGGGAAGCTATTGCATGGCACCTTTGCGAAGTACTCAGCCTCGATCCGCTAACCACGAAACGAATCGTCTTTCACGAGATCACTAAAGACGCCATCACACACGCCGTAGCGAATCCACGTACGATTGATATGAAACTCGTCGAAGCTCAGCAAGCTCGCCAAATCTTGGACCGCATCGTAGGGTTCGAGCTTAGTCCCGTTGTTTGGCAAAAGGTACCCGGTGGTAAATCTGCCGGCCGCGTACAAAGTCCAGCAGTGCGCCTACTCGTCGAGCGTGAACGTGAGATCCGTGCCTTTGAAGGTAACAGTCAATTTCGCGTCACTGCAGTATTTACGCATGACGGCCAGGAATTTAAGGCTGAACTCGGTAAACGATTCGACACTGAAGAAACAGCTACCGCATTCCTCGAAAGTCTAAAAGATGCAAATTTCACGGTAAGTGACATCACCAAAAGCCCAGGCACCCGTAACCCCGGTGCTCCGTTCACAACGAGCACCTTGCAGCAAGAAGCCAACAGCAAGCTCGGGTTTGGCTCAAAGGCGACGATGGCAGCCGCTCAAAAACTCTACCAGGCTGGTAAAATCACGTATATGCGTACCGATAGTGTAAACCTATCAGGCCAAGCCATTGCTGCAGCAACCGATTACATTACAAAAACATTCGGCCCAGAATATAGCGCAGTTCGTACGTTCAAAACTAAATCTGCCGGGGCACAGGAAGCCCACGAAGCGATTCGTCCAACCGATATGGCGGTCGAGAAGGCAAGTAGTAGCGAATACGACCAAAAGCTCTATGACCTCATCCGTCGCCGCACACTTGCAAGCCAAATGGCGCCAGCAAAACTTGAAAACACTACCGTTACTATAACTATTTCAACTGGCAAAGAGGTCTTTACTGCAAAAGGCCAGGTGATTACCTTTGATGGATTCCTCCGCGTATACGGCGCGAGCAAAGACGAAACACTCCCAGCACTCGCCGCACGCGACAAAGTTACACCAAACGACATCACCGCGCGCCAAACCTTCGCAAAACCACCAGCTCGCTACACGGAAGGTAGTCTCGTCAAGAAACTCGAAGAACTTGGTATTGGCCGTCCAAGCACGTACGCAACGATTATCGACACCGTCCAGACGCGTGGCTATGTTGAACGCGGCGAAGGTGAAGGTGAGCCTCGAGATATTATCGTATTACAGCTAGAAAAGAGTGGCGTAAAACGCGAAGTTGTAGAAGAAAAAACTGGTTCTACCAAAGGCAAGCTCGTGCCAACACCAGCAGGTGAATTGATCGCCGACTTCTTGAGCGACCACTTTAAACAGGTCGTCGACTACAAATTTACCGCAAATGTTGAAGAAGAGTTTGACCAAATTGCCGAAGCGACCCGCCCGCGCAACGCAATGCTCGATAACTTCTACACGCCGTTCCATAAACTCATCGAAGAATCAGGCGGAATCGACCGTAGTACTGTTGGCGCTAACCGGGAAGTTGGCATCGACCCTAAAACCGGCAAGCCAATCCTCGCACGATTTGGCCGCTTTGGCCCAATGCTTCAGCTTGGTGCGACAGAAGGCGAAGATAAGCCACAATTCGCCCCAATGCCACGAGGCGCACGCGTCGAAACCGTTACACTCGAACAAGCACTCGAAGCCTTCAAACTGCCACGCGTTGTCGGTACGACAGAAGATGGTCAAGAGATTAAAGCTAACGTTGGCCGGTTTGGCCCATACATCCAGGTTGGCAAACTCTACGTCAGCCTTAAAGACGACGATCCTCGAGATGTCACCGAAACGAAAGCTCGCGAACTCTATGCTGCAAAACTGCAAGCGGAACGTGAGAAAACAATCGCTGATTACGGGGAAGTAAAGATCCTTAACGGCCGGTTTGGCCCATATATTACCGACGGCAAAAAGAACGCTAAGATCCCTAAAGACACGGACCCGAAGACAATTACCGAAGAAGAAGCAAAGAAAATCATTGCTGATACACCTGTTCGTAAACCACGCACACGCGGACGAAAATAATAAACCCTCCTATTTGCTAAAACAGCAAAGTGCACCCCTAAATCCCTTGGATAGTACCAAGGGATTTTAAATATATTAGATTTCTGGACATTTTCTTTAAAAAAGTAGTTGCTATAGTAAAAATAAAGGAGTATAGTTGTCCGTTGGTAGTGCAGTACAGTCCGCTTCGCTCTAGAGTCCCCGGAAGGTGATCCACGTGGGAGTGCAGCTGTTCGTCTCGGCCATTTTCGCCCTGTACGTGATGTTCGTCGCGCAGGCCGTCTACGACGGCATCCGCGACCGGATGCAGTTCAAGACCGCTCCGGTGATGGCCGCCGAGATCATCGGCGTCATCTTCGCAGGTGCGATGGTGATGGCCGCCGGCTACGGCGCGATCGGCGCCGGCATCATGCTGGGCGGGCTGCTGGGCCTCGGCTCGATGAACCTCATCTACGCCACCGCCAACCCGCGCCGCACGCGACCCAGCGCCGCGTCCGCGCGCCACACCATGTAGGCTGTTCACTCTTCGGAGTGTTCGAGCCTGCCAGCCCCGCCTCCTGGCCGTATATCGGCTGGGAGTGCGGGGGCTTTTTCGTTATACAGCATTTTATGATGTAATATTTGATCCTTCATTAGTTCGTTAAGATAACGAATAACAGAGGTGACATTTGACAGGCTAGGGGAGTATGGTTAGCCTCACCATACTTCGATATGAAAAAAAGCCTAAAAAAAGTATTTACCATAAGCGTCGATATTGTGGTACAATAGTTTTAGAAAGATTTGGGGTTTGACAACTAATAAGTTTTGTATTATAATCATACCTAGATTTGAATATTAAACCATCATAATACTTCCCCGGTGGTGTGGCAGGGGACGGAGAGTTCTATAGCCATGAGCGAGTCGGCCACGACAGATACAGCAGCAAGCCTTAAGACCGCAGTCCAAGATATTCTGACGTCAATTGACCAGGAGCGTGAGCGTGAGATTATCACCCGTCGTTTCGGCCTTTTCGATCGTAAGGAAACTCTTGAACAAATCGGTGAACTTCTTGGCATTACCCGTGAGCGCGTCCGCCAACTTGAAAAAGCTATTCTTATTCGTCTCAAGATCGCTGCCGATGAAGGCAAAATTCCGGCAGTTCACGACATTGAGCGTATGATTGTACGTGACCTCTCTGAAAACGGTCGCGTCGCTCGCGTCCAAGATATCGCCACGCGCATCACTGGTAAAAACCCAAGCAACGAAACAAAAGCGCGCGTTTCATTTGTTGCAGAGCTTTCACCACGCCTTGTTGTTGTGAACGAAAACGACAATTATTACCAAGGCATTGGTATTATTGAAAACGGCGACGAGAAGAAAATCCGTAGCTGCGTTGACGAAATCGTTAAAACGGTTAAAAAGCATGGTGAACCAATCGACATTGAAACCCTCCATGGTCTTCTTAATTATGAAAGTCCTTCACAGGTACGCGCACTTGCGAGCCTCGCAAAGAGCCTTGCGAGCCTAAAAGATGTTTGGGGCCTCGTAAAGTGGCCAACCGTCAACCCTAAAAACATCCGTGACAAAATCTACGTCATTCTCGCTGACAATGAGAAACCAATGCACTTTAGCGACATCGCCAAGAAAATCAAAGATAGCGACTTCAAACGCAAAGATGTCACCACTCAAGCAATTCACAACGAACTCATTAAAGACAAGCGCTTCGTACTCATTGGTCGCGGCATCTACGCACTTGATAGCTGGGGCTACACTAAGGGCACTGTGAGCGACATCATCACTAAGGTGCTCAAGAAAGCAGGGGAGCCGCTTCATCGTGATGAAATCGTAAAGCGCGTCCTCAAAAGTCGCCAAGTAAAAGAGACGACGATTCTTCTTAACCTCCAGTCAAAGTCGGAATTTAAGCGCGTCGCCAAAGCAACATACACCCTCGCCGACGAAGCAGCTAAGAAATAAATAAAATCGGTCAAAACGCAGGGCTGAGGAGATAATTCCAGGGCCCTCTTTTTTGTGGAAAAATAGATGCTTTTTCGCGCTAGCAGATGCCGGCTAAGCTTGCAAAATTAACAGAGGTATGATATACTAACTTAAAGATTATTATGTCATTCATCCTCACATTTATCAACATCCTGCTGCAATGGTACATTTGGCTCCCAATCGTGCTTATTCTGGCATACATGACCTGGCGAAACTACCAGCGAGTTGATATCGTAAAGGACATTGAAACCGTCTTACTGACGCTAGAAATTCCAAAAGCAAACGATAAATCCGAGCTTGCCGCAGAGCAAATGTTCGCCAGTCTTCATGGTATCTTGCGTGACGCAAAAGAGCTCAAAGCTAATAATGGCTACCAGGAGCATCTAAGCTTTGAAATAGCCTCGGTTGGTGGGCGTATTCAATTTTACGTCTGGACCCCGAAGTCGCTGCAAAATTTTGTCGAAGGTCAGATTTATGCGCAGTACCCACAGGTGCAAATCCACTCGGCTGAAGAAGACTACACCTCTCATGAGCGCCATCACAGCGTCACATATACGACCGAAATTACGCTTTCAGACAAAGAATTTTTACCAATTAAAACGTTTCAGAGTTTCGAGGTTGACCCGCTTGCCGGTATTACTGGTACGCTTGCGAAGCTTGAAAACACCGATGAAGAGATCTGGATTCAGATGCTTGTTCGCCCAGTACAGGACGATTGGCACAAGGCCGCCGACGCCTGGACACGCTCAGTAAAATCTGGCGGGTTTAATTTATTCGGCGGGAACGGTGGTGGGGCAGCGAAATATTTCGCCGGCTTATTCGAAGTTTTATGGGCACCACCAGAACAGGGGAAAGGTGGTGCTACCGCTGAGGTTTCTGAACGTAATAAAACCCGTATCGCTGAAGCAGAAAAGAAGGCGACAAAACTTGGTTACCAAGTAAAGATTCGCATCGCATATCTGGGCGAAAACGTATCTGATGCAAAGCTTCGCATGCAGGGGATTGTCGGTACGTTCAAGCAGTTCAATAGTACCAACCTCAACGGCTTCAAGAGTGCCAATGATAGTTTCGCAAAAGAGGCGCTGCAAAAATACCGCATGCGTCTTTTTGCCGATCGTGGCTACCTGATGAATATCGAAGAGGTCGCCAGTGTCTTTCACCTGCCACACACTAATGTGGAGACACCGAATATTGTATGGGCGAGCACTAAGACGGCCGAGCCACCTGCGAAGTTGCCAGTTCTCACCGGCGATCCGGCGCACGACGAAAATATTTCAGCCTTTGGTATGACCAACTTCCGCGGCGTAAACCACCAGTTCGGTATGCTTCGCTACGACCGCTCGCGTCACGTATACATCATCGGGCAAACTGGTGCCGGTAAATCGGGCTTGCTAGAACTTTTCGCACTGAGCGACATTTTCCATGGCCAGGGCTACGCAATCATCGATCCACACGGCGACTTCGCGATCAATAACATGCGGTTCATCCCCGGCTCACGCCTCCAGGATGTCGTCTACTTTAATCCAGCCGATACCCAGTTCCCCTTAGGATTCAACCCACTTGAAGTCACAAACCCAGCACAAAAAACTAATGTGAGCTCAGAGGTCATCGGCGTGCTTAAGCGTATGTTTGGCGAATCGTGGGGGCCACGTCTTGAATACATTTTGCGCTATACCATTTTGGCGCTCCTCGATCGCCCAGAGACGACCATGCTCGACATCACTCGCATGCTTACCGATAAAAAGTTCCGTAAAGACACCCTCAGCTACTGCACCGATACCGTCGTACTCCAGTTCTGGAACGTCGAGTTTGCCAGTTGGACGGATAAATTCCAAGCAGAAGCGATTGCGCCAGTACTCAACAAGGTGGGTGCATTTACCGCCAACCCTGTGATTCGTAATATCATCGGTCAGCCAAAGAGCACATTCAATATACGTCAAATTATGGATGAAGGTAAAATTCTTGTCGTTAACCTTTCTAAGGGTCTCATCGGCGAGGACAACGCAGGCATTTTAGGCGCCTTCCTCGTTACAAAAATCCAGCTTGCCGCGATGAGCCGCAGTGATATTCCTGATATCAAAGACCGCCGACCGTTCTACCTATACGTAGACGAGTTCCAAAACTTCGCCACTGATTCATTCGCTACCATTCTCTCGGAGGCGCGTAAGTATGGTCTTAACCTTACCGTCGCCAACCAGTATATTTCACAGATGAGTGAAACAGTGCGCGATGCCGTATTTGGTAACGTCGGTACAATGATCAGCTTTCGCGTGTCAGCCGACGACAGCCCAATCCTTGCGAAGCAGTTTGAGCCACAGTTCGAACCGAACGACCTCTTGCAGATGCACAACCGTAACTTTGTCCTGAATATGGTTATAAATGGCGAAAAGGCGCCGGCATTTAGCGCCAAGACTCTTAATCTTCCGCCAGCCCAAGATGATAACACTGGCCGTATTATCCAGTGGACGCGTGAATACTATAGCCGCAGTCGCGAAGATATCGAAAAAGACATATCAGAGCGTATTCTACCCCCAGAAAATCTCACCGTGAAGCGCCCGGGACCTGCCTACACCCCACCAAAGAGCCCTGAGCAACGGGAACAAGAGCGGCTAGAGAAAGAAGCGGCTATGTTTGAGCAAGGTAAAACCTGGCCGATCAGCAATGTCACTCCAGACGAAGTAAACTCGGCACTTCAAGCAGCAAAAGAAGAGGGGAGTAAGACTACTGAGATAACAGAGGTAGCTCAAGGCACCCACCAAGCTCCTACCGAAGCAATTGGATCTGGCGCAAACACTGAAGAAAAACCAAAACGAAAGCGTTCGCGCAGCCGCAAACGTAAGAGCTCAAGCTCTTCATCATCGGATAAGGACGGGGAAGCAAAAACAGGTGAGAGCGCCCCTTCTCAAGCCCCTAGCGAGCCAAAGCAGAAAGAGCCAAGCGACTCTGGCATGCTATCAATTCGCTAGCACCTAGACACCGCTTACGCTTACCTGTACGCTATATGTAGTGATTAACCCAGCCCAGCTTCTGAACGATGCAAGTGCTATAAGTGCACTCATTATCATTGGGCTTGTAATATTTTCAGAAGCAGGATTGCTCATTGGCGTTCTCTTGCCAGGAGATACCTTACTGATCCCTGCGGGGCTTCTTGCAGCACAGGGGAAACTCTCACTTGTTGGCGTGTTACTCGTAGCCTGGATATGCTCTGTTCTTGGCAGTGAGGTCGGATACTATATGGGTAAAAAGGCAGGCAAACGGCTCTTTCGCAAGCAAAATGGCGTACTACTTCGACATGGATATCTTGCAAAAGCCCGAAAATTTTATACCAAGCATGGTGGCAAGACTATTGTGATAGCACGCTTCCTGCCATTTGTACGTACATGCGCACCACTTGTCGCCGGCGCAACCAAAATGAACCATCGTACATTTTTACTTTTCAACATCATTGGCGGCGGTTTATGGGTGTCAATCACCGTACTTGCAAGCTACTGGTTTGGTAGTATCATTCCAAATATTGGTGATTATATATTGCCCATTACTGCACTCATCCTTATCTGCGCGCTTGCTCCAGCCTTCTATAGGCTTGCCCGCGGCCAACGATCAGGCAGGCGACACATATAAGCCTTTCATATGCTATTTGTAGGTTATGAGGAATATAGAACATAAGTAGAACATTTATGTTACGCAGTAAACATACGACTGACCAATGGACTAAGTAAGCCGCTACCATAAAAATCATTGAGGCGTTGTCCAAAAGCCAAAAGTAAATACAGGTCGGCATAGACAAGGGCATATATAAACAATGTACGGTAGGAGAGACAAAAATAAGAGTGCCAAGCAGTGGATCGCAGCGAAAGGAAGTATCATATTGTAGGTATAGATCTTACGTCGCACAATGTTTGTTTTACGACATACACATTATAAATAATAGATGAATCAGCATACCTTTATTTAGAGTGCTATTGAGTCATTTACCTTGATAACGCGATGTTCTAGGGGAGTTCTGCGTACTACGTGTGTCATAACCCGTGCACATCTATATTTAGTTGACGCCTAACACCATTTGCTCAGCCACGTCGACATACAACAAGTCATACTGTAGCGTCCATTACAATAACTTAGTCGTTACGCAGAGTTTTCCACAGCATTTATCGCAATTTGCAATTTTTCATTTTTTATTCCCCCCTATTCTTTTTCCCTATTTTTTGTATGTATTTGCAATTCCCCTACTTTAGTATTGTAATATATGTTTTTTACATTACCCCAAAATAGAACATAAAAAGAACACTCTTCTGAGCGGTGAGGAGAGCCCCTTTACTGGTAGTATGCTCGGCCGCTAATGCGGACATCTAGGTATTTAGGTGCGATACCCTTGCTCGTTAAGTAACGAACCGCCCGTGCCGTATCCTCTGCTTGATCTGCAGCCGGCCGATCAACGCTTATCTTTACTGGATATGCCACACCCTGCATAGAAACCAACAACTGATGGGTCGTATCGGCCGGAAGAATAACCTGGCTCACGGAAAGACCTTGATCGTGTAGATGGCCAATAATAAGGCCGATAAAGCCTAAGAAACGATTACTTGCAAGAACCTGATTATTCACTGCTTGGATCCCTGTCTGATCAACCACCTCGACAGTGGGGTCTTGATAGTAGTTTCGAGTAAAAGCAATACCATCTTGGTCAACATACAACTTTAAAGCGCCCGTTTTCCAGCTCACAACAGGTTTGCGCATGGTCACTCTCAGAGTTGCGGCACCTATTTGATGGTGCGCAGGGTCAAGAGAAACATTATTGATCTCTGGAAATCCATGGTTCTGCAAGTAGGCACTCACGGCACTCGAGTTAAAGCTGACACGATTACGCTCTAGTGGATGCGAGCTCAGATATCGTTGAATTTCATCGATATACGGCTTTGTGCTAAGCGGCTGTGAAGCGCTATTGTCAGTGATAATCGAAACAGTGACGATCGACTGCCATATCATCCAAGCGAGCCCAGCGGCCACAACAAACACAGCAAACAGTGCAACACCAAGTCGACGACGATGCCGACGCAAATGATGCGCCTGAACGCGTGTCGACTGAAGCTGCGAATTATGTTCGCTAACGCTTGATACATCCGACGATAAGCTTCCAGTGAGTGTGCGGTTACGGCGAAAGGCATACCGTTGAGAGTCATCAAAAGCAGGCGCCCTGCCCTTTTCGCCCATGAGAGCAGTACGCCGACCTTGTCTCTGTTGTTTTTTTCGCAATAAATTCATAGAAGCCTTCTTACCTACCATTGTAGCAGGGCGCCCTTACTCTACCTAATCGCGCTTATGATCAATTTCGCTAAATCTTGCGCCGCATTTGGACGTGCAAAACGGTGTAAATTACGCGCCAACACCTCACGACGCTCGGCATCATTACAAAGCGTAATCAACAAGTCGGCGAAGCCATCATTCTCGCCAAGCGTTTCGCTATCTTCTACAATTTCAGCCGCATCCGCAGCCTTATATACCTTGGCATTTTTAAGTTGGTCACCAAGTGACCGAGCAGGAATCATTACTACAGCCTTTCGTAGCCCAGCAAGTTCTTGCATAAATGTTGCGCTACCGCGCGCAACTACCACATCTGCAGCACCGAGCACTTCGTGCATATTCTCAAATACAAACGGCACGGCTTTGAAATTTTTATGCTCCTCCATAACATCAGCAACCATTTGATAATTTCTCTTACCTGCAATATCATAAATGGCAATGTGCCGCGCAGCAAGCTCTGGAGCTACTCGCACCATTCCCTGATTAATCCAGGCTGCACCAAGCCCGCCGCCTGTAGCGACAATTAGTTTTTCATCGGCTTTAAAGCCAAGTTTCTTCTTTAACTTCGCCTGCTCACTCTCGTCTAGTGGGTGAAATCCTTCAGCTATTGGCACCCCTGTATAATGTGATTTGCGCACATCATACGGATAGTTTTCAAGCGGCGAGCCCGTTGCGATCACGCGCGCAAATCGCGACAATACGCGATTTGTAAGACCTGGGCGTGTGTCGGAATCGTGAATGACCAGCGGCACCCGAAGCAACCAAGCAGCGAAGCCGAGCGGCAAACAGACATACCCTCCTTTTGCGAATACAACATCAGGCCGATGTGCAATTAATAGGCCGAGGCTCTCAAAAAACCCCGCGACGATACGACTCACATCACGCACATTACCCCACACTACACTTGGCACAGTAAAATGCTGCCAAAATGTCAGGTGCGAGTAACGACGAAACTTACCAGCAGAAATTGTGCGCACATTAACAGGGACCGCGGCGTGACTCATAAGACCGCGCGACTGCTCTTCAAATGCCGCGTCACATACAAATGTCACCTCAAGATTCGGCTCGATGACACTAAGCTGATTGATGACGGCGAGGACCGGCGTAACGTGTCCGCCCGATCCGCCTCCGACTGCGAGTATCTTCATCGCTGTTATCTCCTTTAATTACTACTGCCTTATGTATAGTGTAGCGCGACAACTGGAATGCAAGCCCTAATGCGCCCGTGATAAATACCATACTCGTGCCTCCAAAGCTCAAAAGCGGTAATGTAATACCGGTGAGCGGCATGAGTCCAATCATTGAGGCAACATTCATCATTACGTGCGCAGCCAACCAACCAAAGACACCAGCCACCGCAAGCCGCATTGGCATATCCGCTAAGTGATCAGTAATGCGCAGTAGCCGAGTGAGGAGAGCTGCGAACAATCCGAGAATTAATGTTGTACCAACAAAACCAAATATCTCACCTAAAATAGCAAAGATTGAGTCGTTCGTGGCCTCAGGTAGATAACCCGTTGCCTGAATGCTGCGCCCGATTCCGCGCCCAAACACTCCACCAGATCCAAGCGCAATCATTGCATTTTTAATCTGATAATTATTGTCATCTGCCTGCGCGCTATTTGTTGCTGCACTATCCCCGCTAAAGAACGTCGCGATACGCTCCATACGGTGCGGCGCGCTAATGATTGCAATCACTCCAAGTGCCACACAAGCAAGCCCGATACGCCCAAGTAGACGCCACTTCATCGTACTCACGATAAACATTGCTGCAATCATTGAGCCCATGGCGATCCCCGTTCCCATGTCCTTTTGCAAAACAATTACCACAAATAACGAGACGCCCGCAATAGCTACCATCGGATAAACAGTATCTTGCAGGCTATTAATTTTACCTTCTTGATAACGCTTACCCAAAAATCCGGACATATAAATCAGCAGTGCAAACTTTAACGCTTCGGCTGGCTGAAGACTCCCAAGCGGCCCAAGATTAAACCACCGGTACGCACCAAGAGTGTTCGTCGCAATTTGATCAATGTGTAATAAATTACCAGCGATAAATAGCAGTACACAGAGCGCAAAGCCAACCTGCACCAAACGCCAACTATGCTTTTGCAATTTCGCAAATGGAATTGTCGCCATAAGCCCAAAGGCCACTGCGGCAATACCAAGGCTCGCAAGCTGCTTAATAACAAAATAATTTCCAGTGTAAAAATCCGTATTGTGGAGCGAATTAAGTAGATTCGCGCGCGCTGGCCCAATTGCGTACATCACAATCACGCCAATGAGCATCAGAAGCCCCATAAACAGCGTAATACGATAGTCTGGCCGGTGTCGTCGCTGCCCAGCAACAACATCAACCGACTGAGTCGGCTGGTGCTGTCGACGGCTAGCAATCGCCATGTTAAATGTATCCCCCGCTCAGCGCGAGTAGTAGGCCGATAAACGCCGCAACACATGCAATTATCCAAAACCGCATCGTCACCTTCACTTCCGGCCAGCCAACGGCCTCGAGATGATGATGAACAGGCGCCGAAATAAAAATTCGGCGATGCAATAATCGCTTCGAAGCAATCTGTATCAAACTAGAGCCTGCTTCAACAACAAACAGAATACCAATAATCGGAAGTAAAAAGAGTGTATTCGTAAGCATCGCTACGACGCCAAGGCTTGTGCCGAATGCAAAACTACCAACATCACCCATGAAGAACCGCGCTGGATAAATATTAAACCAAAGATAACTGAGCAGTGCGCCGACTACGGTAAAACAAAACCCAGCAATCTTTAGATGGCCCTGCAATAGCGCGATCACTCCAAATGCCGCAAACGAAATAGACAGCAACCCACCAGCAAGGCCATCAAGGCCATCGCTAATATTTACCGCGTTGCCCGTAGACACTACCGCAAACACGAAGAACGCTATAATCCAAATACCCACTTGCCAATCACCAACAAACGGAATATGAATTGAGTCGTATCCAAGTTTAAAATAGAAGAACCATCCAAGGACAATTGCCATCGCGGTAATCATTGCAAATTTGAGGCTCGATCGAAGCCCAGCCACACCCTTGCCTTGGCCACGAATATTAATTACGTCGTCAAGTAACCCCACCCCAGCGCCACCGACGAGTGCAGCAAGTGGCAGCCAAGTTTCTGCGCGGTCACGGTTAAAGAAAAAAGTCACAACGGCGATCGCAAGCACGCCAACCATACCGGCCATCGTTGGGATGTTGCGGGTAAATTTTTGTGCGTGTAATTTTGTAAACACCTCAAGCTTCTCGCCAGTAGTACTCGTGCTTCGCTGTTTTTTCCAAAAGCGAAATCTATACGCAAAGTAGGTATATACAGGGGTGAGCGCCATGGCAAGTAAGAACGAACCGATACTCAGGATAAATGTTGCGTTCATGTCGCTTGTAAAAGACTGTAGATTCATATGCATATTGTACCTTATCACCCTTGTGACGTCAGGCCTAAATAATTAATAAGCCAGTTAGAGATTGTATTGAAGATAGGTTTTGCGCCCGTACCGCCGTCGATTTCCTTACCCTTCGCGGAAACCTCAATCATAATTACGTATCGCGGTTTATCTGCTGTTGCACCACCAAACCCAAGGTAGGTACCGATTGTCTGATTATTCACATATTTTCCATTTATAATCGTCTGGGATGTTCCCGTTTTACCACCAATGAAGTATCGGTCAGAACCATCGTGTGGATTATAGGTCGCGTAGTGAGATTGATGAACCATCTCGCGCAAAGTAGCCGAAGTTGCGGGCGATATAACCCCTGGATATGCAGTACTTGCCTTTGCGGGTGTAAACGTCGTACCGTCATCGCTCATTACGCCGTTAATTATCGCTGGCTTGCGGTAAGTCCCACCGTTAATTACCGCGCTAAATCCGCTTACCACCTGCAGCATCGTCACATCCATACCCTGGCCAAACACCATATTACTGTAACGCACCGCACCGCCATCCTGCGCATCAGGCGAAATCACAATTCCTGGCTGCTCATTTGCAAGCTCGATGCCCGTTTTCTGACCTAAGCGAAAATGATTGTAGAAGTAGTCATAAATAATTTTTCGTGCGCTATAGGTAATATTCGACCCATCACCAAGTCGCTCTGCAATTGTCACCATACCCGTGTTAAGTGACCAGTTTAGCGCTGTTTGCATCGTGACATTGCCAGTAATTTGAGGGATCTTAGTAGCATTGTTAATTGTAATATCCCCAACTTGAATTTGGCCGGTATTGTCCCAAGTTGATTCTGGTGTAATCGCACCCTTATCGACCCCTGTTGCAACAGTAAACGTCTTAATATCAGAGCCCGCCTCGTATGGTGCGGATACAGTATCATTATTAAGCGCCGAGACATCCGTCACTTTATTAAGCTGGGATGGGTCATACGTAGGTACGTTCGCCATCGCAAGGACCTTGCCCGTTGAAGGATCCATCACAATTGCACTTGCATGGTCGGCACCCGCCTTTTGCACGCCGTCAGCCAGCGCCTGCTCAGTCTCTGCCTGAATACTCCGATCAATCGTCAACACCATATTTTGACCATTCACCGCTGGCTGACGAATATTTTTATCAGACACTGTAAGTGGTACATCACGAATATCCGTCACCGTTTTCAGGAGTCCGTCTTTACCTTTTAGCTGCGCATCATTCGCCTGCTCGAACCCATAGCGACCCTCTCCGTTTGCATCAACAAAGCCAAGCACTTGGCTGGCAAGCTGACCTTCTGGGTATACGCGCTGGCTCACCGCATCAAATCCAATGCCCGCTAAGCGCTTTTTCTTGAGCATCTCGGCTTGCTGTAAAGTGACTTTTGTCGCAAGTACCTGGTAGCGCGAATGCTTCATATCCAGATACTGGGCAAAATTATCGCGTACGTTGCCTCCAGCGATATCATTAAGCGCCGAGACTACCGCACTTTTATCAGTCACCTGCGTCGGGTCTGCCCATACCGTGTAGACGGTCTGGTTCATCACCAGCTTCGTTGGCGTCGAGCCGTCCATCGCATAAATCTCACCGCGCTTAGCATGGAGCGTAAACTGCTTGATCTGCTCTTTGTCGGCCTGTGCTACGTACACGTCATGCTGCAAAACTTGAATATAAAAAAGGCGCACGATAAAGATCGCCACTGCAGCAATCGTCACTACAGCAATCTTTTTCGCGCGACTTCCTTGAGAAAAATGCAATTCCATGAGCTTTGAGGTGTGGCTACTACTCACTCACGCTCTGAACGTCTGTCGGTGTCGTCATTGCCTTTGCAACGTTAGAATTTTTGACAGTTTGCAGTGCTGTGAGGCGAGCATTCTCAACTTCCAGGTTGTCCTTTTGTTCGGTCAATGAAGAAATCTTGTCTGAGATCGCATTGGCAGCATAGTC
>Ga0068856_100000152_pt1 | contig 70736 bp, 68 predicted proteins | sample KBSCornC62_FD_66595 | JGI IMG/M metagenome (GOLD analysis project Ga0068856, IMG submission 66595) | Corn rhizosphere microbial communities from Kellogg Biological Station, Michigan, USA - KBS Corn C6-2 | ecosystem: Host-associated > Plants > Roots > Rhizosphere > Soil ...
GAGATGGTGATTCCCGGCGACAATGTGACGATGACGGTCGAGTTGCATGACCCGGTCGCTTTGGAGGAGGGCAGCCGCTTCGCCATCCGCGAGGGCGGCCGCACCGTCGGCGCCGGCGCCGTCACCAAGGTCACCGCCTAAGCTCACCCATACATGCACGCGCACCGGTTGCAACGTGCAACGCTCCTGACTCGGCAGTCGTCGGTCAGGAGCGTGTTCCGTTCCTGAGCAGTGACCAACATGGCATGGTGAACGTAGTGTCCATATGCTAGACAGTCATTTGGAGGATGGTATACAATAGGCTGGAGTGGTTTGCGTCAGTACGTTTGCGCACGGTTGGCATGGTTAGCATACAACGCGATTCATGACATTCTATAGTATGGTGTGCGCTGATTCGATGCAGCCACGATAAAGAAGAGGCTGAGAGGGTAGGGAACGCATGGCCGCCAAAGGCAAAGAGAACCGTATTCTGGTGACACTCGCCTGTACCGAGTGCAAAGAGCGCAATTATATTACGACGAAGAATAAGAAGAACGATCCGGAGCGCATGGAACTGCGGAAGTTCTGCCCGCGCTGCCGGTGCCATCGCGCGCATCGCGAGACGAAGTAGCGGACGAGCGTACCCTTAGGCGTTGCCCGCAGCTGCGCGGCGATCCGCAACAGGAGAACTCACCTTGGCAAAGGCAAGTACAAATAAGGACAGACGCCTGGCACGTGCCGTGCGCACACCATCGACCGACGATGAGGCGCCGCGCGATCAGGAGCTCGATCCCGCCGGGGAGAGTCTGATGGACGAGGAGGTAGAACAGCTCGCCGAGGCACAGGAGGCTGTAGACGCCGGTGATCCGCTGCCCGCAGCCTTCGCGAGCGACCACTCCCTCGCCTCCACCACGAATCGGACGGCGCTGCGCACCTATACGGTGCCCTCCTGGACGCTCGGCAACCCCGTGACGCGCTTCGTGGCGGAATCGTACATCGAGCTGCGCAAGGTGACGTGGCCGACCTGGAACGAGGCATGGAACTGGACGCTCATCGTCATCGCCATGTCCGCGGTCGTCGCCCTCATCCTTGCCGCCGCCGATCTCGGCCTGGCCAAGCTCCTTACCTGGGTGGTTGGCCTGGGCGGTTAACATCCGCTGTAGCGTCTCGCGGCGTCGATAACAGCATCGATAACAAAGAAGCCGGACGTGATAACTGGCGTGGGTGTTCCGCGCCATGGAGGAGAGCACGATGGACGCGCACGATCAGGAACCCCTGGAGGAGAGCGAACAGCTTCCGCCGCCCGAACCTGAGGTCGAGGGGCGTCACTGGTATGCCATCCACACCTACTCCGGTTACGAGAACAAGGTCAAGACGCATATCGAGGCGCGCATTGTTTCGATGCAGCTTCAGGAGCGCATCTTCCGGGTGGTCGTGCCGACCGAAGAGGTCATCGAGATCAAGAACGGGCAGCGCCGGACCGTCACGCACAAGATCTATCCGGGCTATGTGCTGGTGGACATGGTGCTCGACGAGGTCACCTGGCACGCGGTGCGCAATACGCCCGGCGTGACCGGCTTCGTCGGCGGTATGGGCACCGAGCCGGTCCCGGTGCCCGAGAGCGAACTACGCTACATCCTGCGCGCGCCCGCCGCTGGCGCTGAGGCCAAGCCCAAAGCCAAGATCGAGTACAAGATTGGCCAGCCGGTCAAGGTCATCAGCGGGCCGTTCAGCGAGTTCATCGGCACGGTCAGCGAGATCAACCAGGAACGCAACAAGGTGACGGTGCTGGTCTCCTTCTTCGGACGCGAGACGCCGGTGCAGCTGGATTTCCTCGAGGTCGAGAAGATGTGATGGCGGTCGCTCCCATGCGGTATGCTTCCGTCTGGATGTGATCGGTCGTTTCCCACGTTTCCAACGTGTTTAAAGAGGGCGTCGCGTCGCCGTGCGTGCGGATTCCGGCGGGCGCCAGTTCGAGGGAGGGCGCGGGCCGCGATGGCCTGGGGCTTCGTACGCGGAGCCGCGTCGCCCGGTGACCTCAAAGGAGTAGCAATTGTCCAAGCGTGTCAAGGCAGTGCTCACACTGCAACTCCCCGCGGGCAAGGCAACGCCCGCACAGCCGGTCGGCCCCGCGCTCGGCCAGCACGGCATCAACATCATGGGCTTCGTGAAGGAATATAACGAGCGCACCGCGAATCAGGTGGGCAATATCGTGCCTGCCGAGATCACGGTCTATGAGGATCGCTCCTTCACCTTCATCATCAAGACACCCCCGGCGACCGACCTGCTGAAGAAGGCGGCTGGCGTCGAGAAGGGCACGCAGACCCCGGCGAAGGCCACGGTGGGGCAGATCACCAAGAAGCAGCTGCGCGAGATTGCCGAGCTGAAGATGAAAGACCTCAACGCCAACGACATCGAGGCGGCTGAGCGCATCATCGCGGGCACCGCGCGCTCGATGGGGATCACCATCGCCTGAGTTTGTATCGTTGCTGTTGGGGTGCGGCCCCCTCCCGGCCTACGGCCTCCCGCCCTGTGGGCTGCCGCCGCTGCGCTCGCTTTACGCTCGCTCCGAGCCCGAGGCTCGCGCGTCGGCCCCCCTTGCAGGGAGAGGGTTTTTCACGGTATGCCAGCCGGGCTAGCGACGAATCCTGCGTTGTGTCGTATACGTTTAGAGAGACAGAGCCGGAGATTCCCGGCCTCTATCCGCCCAATAGTCACTGCGGACCATGAGCCACAAGGAGGGCAGATTCGCATGCCAAAACACGGTAAGAAGTATCGAGAAGCGATCAAGCTGGTCGACGAAGAGAAGCTGTATCAGGTCGCGGAGGCGATTCCGCTGCTGCGCAAGCTGAACTACGTCACCTTTGATCCCACCGTTGAGCTGCACATGCAGCTTGGCGTGGACCCGCGCCACGCCGACCAGATGGTGCGCGGCACCGCTGGATTGCCCGCGGGCACCGGCAAATCGGTGAAGGTGCTGGTCTTTGCCCAGGGCGAGAAGGCCACCGAGGCCGAGCAGGCCGGGGCCGATTTCGTCGGGTTGGACGACATGATCAAGCAGATCAACGAGGGCTGGCTTGGCTTCGATGTCGCCATCGCGACGCCAGATGTCATGAGCAAGGTCGCCAGCCTGGGCCGACGCCTGGGGCCGCGCGGCCTGATGCCGAACCCGAAGACGGGCACCGTCACTTTTGACATCGCCAAGGCGGTGCGTGAGGTGAAGGCGGGCCGCGTCGAGTTCCGCGTTGACCGCACCAGCCTGATTCACATTCCCATCGGCAAGCTCTCGTTCACCGACGAGCAACTGACCCAGAACCTGACCGCCGCGCTCGATGCCATCCAGCGTGCGAAGCCTGCCGGGGCGAAGGGACAGTATATCAAGAGCATCGTGCTCTGCTCGACGATGTCGCCCAGCGTCCGGCTCGAAATCCAGCCGACGATGGCGCTGCGCACGGCGTAGACCGCGCCGTCTCGGCCATAAATGGCCGTCTCGCGCGGCCGGGCTTTTAAGCCCTCTGCCTGTGTTACTCCGGCCTTTCAAGGCCGAGGCCGTTATTTCTTGACGTTGGCAGCAATCGGCTGCTATACTGAGTTCGTTGTAAAATCGCATACATGCCAGTGATAGCAGGTGCGCGCAAGCGCTTAAGCGAGAGGCCTGCCGAGGCGAAGAATCCACAGCGCTTACTCGATATGCCGCGACGCGGTATGTCTGGCGATAGAGTGCTTTGGGCCTTCGGGTCGGCGACCTGGAGGCCCTTTTTCGTGGGCATTTTGTGGCTCCACGAAGACGGATGGCATAGGTGCGTACGTTCCCTGAGTAGCTCGCGGGGCTGCTCCGCCACACTCGCGGCGAGCAGGCTGGATGCGGAGAACATCCGGCGGCTTTACCCCCGACGCCTGCCCTGGAAGGGAGGAATCGACGATGCCAACTGAAGCAAAGAGCGCCGTCATCGACGAGATGCAGGAGAAACTGGAGCGGGCGCGTGGCGCGGTCCTGCTGACGACGCAGGGGCTGACGGTGGCCGAGGTCACAGAGCTGCGGCGCAAGCTGCGCGCGGCGGGACTGGAGCTTCACGTCATCAAGAACACGTTGCTGCGTATCGCGTCTGAGCGCGCGCATTATCAGGATCTCTCGGAGCTATTGCATGGCCAGACGGCGATTGCCCTCAGCTACGACGACGAGATCGCGGCAGCCAAGGCGATCACAGACTACCTGAGGACGGCGCGCACCGGCAAACCGGTGACGATCAAGGCCGGTATTCTGGAGCTGGCGCCCATCTCGGCCAAGCAGGTCGAGGATCTGGCGAAGATTCCAGGCAAAGACCAGTTGCGCGGCCAGGTGGTCGGGACGATTCATGGGCCGCTCAACCAGCTCTATGGCCTGTTGACCGCGCCAATGCGCGATCTGGTGAATGTGCTGGAGGCCCGTATCCGCCAACTCGGCGGCGAGCAGGCTGCCTAAGAGTTCGTAACGCATGTACATCCAACTGATGGCGGGCCGGAGAGGTCCGCAAGCACAATGAGAACGGAAGTTTTGAGCGCGTGCGGCTGAGAAGAGGCTGCATCGCTGAAAGGAAGAGATTACCATGGCCGTTGATGTGGAGAAGATTATCGATCAGCTCGATAGCATGAGCGTGCTCGATCTGGTCAAGCTGAGCCAGGCCCTGCAGGAGAAGTGGGGCGTGAGCGCCGCGCCAGTGATGGCCGCTGGCATGATGCCCGCCGCCGGTGGCGCCGGGGCCACTGAGGCCGCCGCCCCCGTCGAGGAGCAGTCTGAGTTCGACGTGATGCTGACGGAGATCGGCCCGAACAAGATCAACGTCATCAAGGCAGTGCGCGAGCTGACTGGCCTGGGCCTGAAAGAGGCGAAGGACGTCGTCGAGGCCGCCCCGAAGGCTGTCAAAGAGGGCGTCTCGAAGGAAGAGGCTGCCGCCGCCAAGGCCAAGCTCGAAGAGGCTGGCGCGAAGGCCGACGTCAAGTAACATCGGCTATCACGGCAAACACACATCCCCGGTGGTTGCGCTCCAATGCGTAGCTACCGGGGATTGTTATGCATCCGAAACTGACCTCTACGCGCCGTTGTCTGAGTTCACCAGGAACGCCAGGAAGGTTCCGTCGCTCTGGGCTCGCCCCTTCACCTCGGCCTGCCAACCTGTTCGCAATCCCTGCAGGCTCGAAGATGCGCCTTGAAAGGATGTCTGCCCGTTCACGGCAACTGTTCTCGGCGTGCCGTTGATATTCAGGATAAAACTGTTCGCTGCCGTATTGATGGCCCCAATGCTGCCGTGGAGATCAATCGTCTGCCCGGCGCCAATGGGTGGAGTGGTCGGGGCGACGGTTGGCGCGTTCGTAGGGATATCTGTCGGCAACGGGGTTCCAGTATGACCGCCAGCGCCAGCGCTGGGGCTTGACGTCACCGAGCCAGCCACGCTCGTCGCGGGTGCGGTCGGGTCGCTGTTGGCGAAGTATCCGCCCGGCAATCCGCCGGGATGCCAGACACTCGCCGCGCCGATATACGCCCCTATGCCGCCTATAAGAAGGATGCCCAATACGGCAATGCCCACCTTACTGCGCAACAGGGCGGTCAATGCTTGCATACCCTCGTCTCCCTATCCCCTTATATCCGCTGGCATCTACTATCCGCAGCATAGTAACACCGAGATAACTACCAGGCAAGAAATCGCGCGCATGGTCCCTGCGCCAGATATCACGGAACTTCACAATATTGATGAATTGGTGATCCTTGACCTGAAGCGTTCCACATGATACCATCCTGCTCGTGAATACCTATCATCGCCAGACGCGCCGCCGACGACATGGGGTCGCGCGTCTCACTCTCCTGTGCAGGCCAACCAAAAATAGCTGATCAGCCGCGTAAGCCCGGCGCATTTGCTTACGCGGCGAGGTGAGGACAATGCGCCACTGCTCGTTTTCCGCGATTCATGCCCGTCGCATGGCGCGGAAGTAGTGGCGTTCCCTGTGATGATCCCTCGCTTTGCCTCTTCCGTCTGTAGACCCGCATCTTCCAAATACTCTTCGCCGGGAAGCACTCTTTGACATATCTATTGCCGTTTGCCCTACCCGCATGCCCTCACGCATGCCGCTGCCCGGAAATGTGAGTATCGCTGCTATGAGCCTGCCAACCGTTCCATCTGTCTCGACTGCTGCAGAGTCGCCTGCCATCGAGACCGCCACGCCCGCAGCCCAGCGCCGCTGGGCCGTCGCCTTCGGCCTCTACACCGCCGCGACCAGTCTCACCTTTACCCAGGGTGTCTGGGTCGTCTATCTCGCGCTCCACAACTTCTCGCCGCTTGCCATCGGCCTGTTCGAGACCTGCTTTCATATCGCCAAGTTTCTCGCCGAGGCGCCAACGGGCATTTTCGCCGATCTGCTGGGGCGGCGGCTCAGCCTCATCATCTCCGCGCTGCTAGTGGTGGGGGCTGAACTGCTTTTTCTCGCGCCCACACCCGCGATGATTGCCGCCAGCTTCGCCATCCAGGGCGTAGCGTTTGCCTTCCGTGGCGGCGCCGACAGCGCGCTCCTCTGGACGATGGTCGAGCGCTCCGGCGACGAGAAGCGGGCCGTGCGCTACAGCCGTCTCTTCAGCCGCATGTTTGTCATCATGCTGGTGATGCAGACGGCGGGACTCGCGGCTGGTGGCTTTCTGCTCGGCTACGGACAGGCGCTGCCGTTTGTCTTTACCAGCCTCGCCTCAGCGCTGGCGATCATCCCGCTGCTGTCGCTGCCAGAGCAACGCATCCACAAGGCCCACCGCCCGCATCCGCTGGCGCATCTGCGTGATGGAATCCGCGCGGTTGGACGCGACCCCGTGTTGCTGGGGCTGCTGCTGTTCTCCGGGCTGACGGCGGGCGTCATGACGACCATCGGCTACTACACGCAGCTTTTCTATCACAGCATCGGCTTCTCGCTGGCCGCCATCGGCCTGTTGCTGGCGATCCCAGTCGTGCCAGATGCGCTCTTCGCTACCGCCGCGCCGCGAATCATGCGCTGGCTGCCGCGCCGCTGGGTGCTGGCGATCTTCGTTGGCGCGCAGATGCTCGGGCTGCTGGCGCTGGCGACGCGCGTACCCGTGCTCGCGCTCGTCGGCTACCTGGGTCTGCTGCACATCGGCGACTCGGTGCTCTATCCCGCCATCAGCACCTATCTGAACGAGCGCAGCCCGGAGGCGCAGCGCGCGACGGTGCTCTCGCTGGAGACGGGCCTCTTCAGCGCCATCATGATCGTGCTGTTTCCGCTCTTTGGCTTCGGCCTGACGCGCATCGACTTCAGCGTCGCCTACCTGTGGACGTTCGTGGCGCTGCTGCTCGGCAGCGTGGGCATCGTCGCGCTGGTCTTGGCGCTGCGGCGGCGAAAGGCATAACTATCGCGAGGGCTGAGGCGACGATGTAAGCAATGGCTCGCCATCCGTTGCATCGGCATCTTCAGCCCTGTCGGCCGGATGTGTGAGGTCGCCGAGAGCCAGCGGAACGCGCTGTTCGCCAAATACGCCAATCAGCTCGAGGTGTCCGCCCATCGCTTCGAGGTAGCGGGCGAGCGTCGAGATGTAGAGCTCAGCCTGATGTTCGATGCGCGAGATTTGCGATTGCGGCACGTTGAGCGCCTCGGCCAACTGGGCCTGTGTGAAGGCTCTGGCGCGTCGCAGTTCAGCGAGTGATTGCTCATAAGCAGCCTGCTCGCCCTCTGCCTCGCGGCGACTCGCCTCGACACGACGCCGACGCACCGGATCGCTGTCCGCCGCGCCCCGAATCTCCTTCCAAGGGCGATGTCCAGCCATGTGTTGTTCTCCTTGATGTATCAACATGATCTCTAAATCAGACCCTCCGCACGCAATTCCTCAAGATACGCATCGTAAAGCCGGTCAGCCTCGGGAATGGCTGTGCGATACCACTCTGCCCACCGTCCGGTTGTGTCTCCCCCAAGCAACAAGATCGCGGCGCGGCGAGGATCAAAGGCAAACAGAACGCGCAACTGACCTTCCGCGCTCACACGGAGTTCTTTCATCTGCGGGGCGTGTCGCGAGCTTTGGATCTCACCAACAATTGGTCGCTTCAGATTCGGCCCGTGCAACTCCAGCAGCTCGATGCGCCCGGCGAGCGCGTCTTGTTGCTCCGGCGTCAGCGAGTTATACCACGACGCGAATTCGTCTGTGCCTTCCACGCTCCACATGGCAACATCATAACATAGGTGTTATATATCACGCAAGGCATATTTGTGGGCATTTGTGGCGCTGCTGTTCGACAGCGTCGGCATCGTCGCGCTGGTGTGGATGCTGCGGCGGCGGCGAACCGGGTGAGCCTTCTCACAAGGAGGCAACATGGCCCCGCCTCTTCGCGCTCGATGAGCCACAAGACCCATTTTGGCATGGCACAGATGGGCAACGGACGGTGCAGGCATGCTTCGAAACGCTTCGGCTGGTTGATGTATGCCACGTCACCATGTTCCACGCACGGCCCACTCGGCGATGAATGAGTTATCTATGAAGGAAGACACGATTCATATTTTGCCGTCGGCAGCTGGCGCTCCATTGCCCGCAACAGATTCGCAGATGCGCCGACAATCACAGAGCAGCGCCATCGGCGTCTCACGCGCGAGTTTGAAGCCGGGTTTCGCGTGAAGCGTCTTCTCGTCGGGCAGCACATTCTCCAGTGTCACGGTGAAGCCGCACTCCGTGAGCGCCGTCTGATACGCCTCGACGGAGCGGCGGGCGACCGGTAGACGCAGCCCCTCGGCGCTGGGCATCGCAAAGAGGCCACGGCCAAAATCAGTGAGCGCGCCCTGCTTCGCCAGCCCATACACCAGCGCCGGATGCGCGACCGTCGCCAGCACTCGGCCACCCGGCGCGAGGATGCGGTGGCACTCCCGCGCGGCGTGTCGAAGCGCGCTCAGCGGCAACTCGTTGAAAAGCATTGTTGCCAAAATTAGATCGAAGCTGTCATCCGCGAATGGCAGGGCGTCCTGCACGTCGAGGGTGAGGTATTCGGCGTTCTCGATACCGAAGGTGGTGCGCGCGATATCAACGAGCGCCTGCGCCTGGTCGCTGATGACGAGCCGGGCGGGGGTCTGGCCGGAGTAGCGCCGCAGCATCAGTGGCGCAAAGTAGCCGTTGCCCGCGCCCAGCTCCAGGATGGCCCGCCCCTCGATATGCCCGATCCGGTCGAACAGCAGATCGTTCAGCACATAGCGTTTGAACGCGCCGCCGTGATAGCCGGTGACGCGGTGCCACTGTTTCGCGATACCGTTGTAGTATGCCGTGCGCGCTATAGGGTGTCTATCCTTCTCGGTGGGGTGATTCAACCTAGCAGGACAACCGCTGGCATGCCAGGACTCGCCACAGCATACCACCGGAATCGCGCAACTATCCAGCGACAAGGCGCGGCCTAATCTCCCGGCAGCTTGGCCGCCAGCACGTCAACCTGCTCGATGCTGGGCGGCTGGGACAGCAGGTCGGATGCCTGCGCCATCAGCGCCGCCGCGACCCGCCCGGTCAGGTGCGCCTGGCGTCCCGCCTCATCGGGAAATGCATCGAAGATGCCAAATGTAGATGGCCCCATCCGAATGGCGAACCATGCGGTCGTCGCCGGTTCCTCCTGCACGATAGGCAGCCCACCTTTGAGGAAATTCTCGACATCAGCCTCTTTGCCCGGCTTCGCTTCCAGCCGTACCAGCAATGCCACCGTCACCATCGCGCTTCTCCTTCTCCATGGCGCTCGATAGAACAACTCCGCGTACGTATCCTGCGCGGGATGATAGCGCCAGTGCGCCAGACATGCCAGAGATATGCCAGCGCTCTCAGGGGCGCATTTCTGCTATACTGCGCCTGCAATACGATACGGCGGCGCGATACGGCGTCACTCACTTCTTCCACAGGAGTTGCGGGATGGAGAACGGCACAGCGCGACGCGACGAGGTTCAGGTGAAACTGGCGCAACTGCGCGCCCTGATGGCATCCCGCGAGCTGGACGCTATCCTGCTGGAACAGACCCCGAATGTCGCCTGGCTCACCGCCGGAGCGGAAACCGCCATCAACATCGCGACGGATCGCGGCCCACTCGCGCTGCTGGTGACGCCGGAGCGCGCCTGCGTCGTCACCGATGGTGTCGAGGCGCCGCGGCTCGAAGCGGAAGAAGGGCTGGTAGACCTCGGCTTCGAGCTGGTTGTCGAGCCGTGGTATCGGCGCGGCGCGTTCATCGCCGATATGCGGGCGCGCGGGCGCGTTGGCGACGACGGCGAGCGCGACGCCATAAGCGTTGCGCCAGACATTCAGCGGCTGCGCACGACTCTGCGACCCAGCGAGGTTGGGCGGCTGCGGCATGCATGCCTGCTGGCCGCCGACGTGCTGCGTGAGGTCATTGCGCAAGTAACACCTGGCATGACCGAGCGCACTATCGCCGGAATGATAGACGGAGCATCGCGCGCGCGTGGCGGCAGCGCGGTTGTCACGCTGGTCGGCAGCGACGAGCGCATCGCCGCCTATCGCCATCCGTTGCCCACCGGGAAGGCCGTCGAGCGGTATGTGATGCTTGTGCTGTGTCTGCGCTGGCAGGGGTTGGTCGCCGCCACCACACGGCTGATACACTTCGGCGCGCTACCAGTTGACCTGGAGGCGCGGGCGCGTGCCATCGCGGCGGTGGACGCGCGCATGATTCAGTGCACCCGGGCGGGCCGTACCCTCGCCGACCAATGGGAGCTGGCGGCGCAGGCCTATCGCGACGCGGGGTATCCTGAAGCCATCGAGGAGCATCACCAGGGCGGCAGCATCGGCTACCTCACCCGCGAGCGGCTGGCGACGCCGGATGACACCACGCCCATGGAGGTGTCGCAGGCCTTCGCCTGGAACCCCTCGGTGCGTGGCGTCAAATCCGAAGATACGATTTTGCTGACCGCCGACGGACCAGAGGTGCTGACGGCAATGCCCGAGTGGCCAATGTGGGATGTCACGCTCGACGACCAGCGCTGGCAGCGCCCCGCCATCCTGGTACGGTAGAGGAAACAATGCGAGAGATCGAGCACCGCGCCGCGGATGCGTACCGCGCCCGGTTTGGCGAACCGCCCAAGGTCGTGGCCAGCGCGCCGGGGCGAGTCAACCTGCTCGGCGAGCATACCGACTACAACGGCGGCTTCGTGCTGCCGTGCGCCATCGAGCGGCGTGTCGCGGTTGCCCTGGGCCACGGCGCGGGCGGCCTCTACAGCGTTGACCACGACGACACACAACCCTATAATGGCCCGCGTGCCGAGAGCTGGGCCGACTACCCGCATGGAGTCGCCTGGGCGCTGGAGCAGACCGGTGCGCGTATTCCGGCGTTTCAGGCGGCGATCACGGGCGATGTGCCGGCGGGCGCGGGACTTTCCTCCTCGGCGGCCATCGAGGCGGCGACGGCTCTCGCGCTCGACGCCTGGCTCGGCCTGAACATCGCACCTACTGACTTGGCGCTGCTCTGCCAGCGCGCCGAAAACGACTTCGTCAAGGTTGACTCTGGCATCATGGATCAGTACGCCTCGCTGCTCTGCCAGCAGGGGAACGCGCTGCTGATTGACTGCCGCTCGCTGGCGTCGGAGCAGGTTCCGCTCAATCTGGAGGGGGCTGGCCTGAGCCTGGTTGTCTGCGATACGCGCGTCGAACGGCAACTGGCCGCTACCGGGGAGTACAATGAGCGGCGGGCCACCTGCGCGCGGGCGGCGGAGGCGCTGGGTGTTGCCCAGCTGCGCGACGCCACCAACGACGATCTAGCGCGCCTTTCGGGCGAGGAGCTTCGCTACGCCCGCCACGTCGTCGGCGAGAACGCGCGCGTGCTGGCGGGCGTCGCCGCGCTCCGGCGGCAAGACTTCGTGGCGTTTGGCGCGCTGATGTGGGCGTCGCATGCGTCGCTCCGGGATGACTACGCCGTCTCGACCCCCGAACTAGATGCCTTTGTCACCCTTGCGCGAATAGGCGGCGCGCTGGGGGCGCGTCTCACCGGCGCGGGCTTCGGCGGCTGCGCCATCGCGCTCATCGAAGGCGGAAAGGCGCGGGCGCTGTCCGAAAGCGTGACCGCGGCGTTCGCTCGGCAAGGATATCAGGCGCCTGCGTGGTATACGTTTTCCCCGGCCGCGGGAGCGGAGGTCGTGCGATGAGTGGCTCCGGCGATATGCCTGATCCAGACGAGCCAGAAACGCGGCTGGTGTGGAATCCGCTGCTGCGTGAATATCTCGCGCAATCGCCTGGGCGCATGTATCGTCGCGAGGCAACCAGCGACTGCCCCTTCTGCGAAGACCTGACCAGTGGGCGTGTGCCGCCCGGCACGCAGGCCTGGATTCGCCCGAATGACTTCCCCGCGTTGCGCCCGCCGGTGGGCGAGTGTTTTGTGCTCATCTATAGCGCCGACCACGACCGCACCTTCGCCGATCTGCGCCCGGAAGAAGTCGTTCCGGTGATCGGTCTCTGGCAGGAACTCTATGCCGAACTCTCGCCGCGCTATGCCTGCGTCATGACCTGGGAGACGAGCGGTGCGGTGATTGGGCAGACGCAGCGCCACCCACATGGCCAGACATACGCCATCTCGGCGATTCCGCCGTTGCTGGCGCGCGAGCTAGAGAGCGTGGAGCAGTCCTTTGCTGCCGGTGATGGCTGCCCGTTCTGCCGCATTCTGGCGGAGGAAGACGCTGGCGTGCGGGCTGTCGTTTCGGGCGAGCACTGGCTGGCGTTCGTGCCGCCCTACGCGCGCTATCCCTTCGAGCTCCATATCTACGCGCGCCGCCATGTGCGCTCGATAGACAATCTGGCGCGCGGCGGCGATGAGGTGTGGGAACTCGCGGCGCTGCTGCCGCGTCTCATTCGCGTCTACAATCAGGCCTTCGCCGGACCGATGCCCTACATGCTGGCGGTCCACCAGCTGGCGGACGAGCGCTTCCACTTGCATATCGAGCTGCTGCCCGTGGGGGCTGTGCCGGGGAAGCTCAAGCTGGCGGCAAGCAGCGAGATGGCGTGGGGCTTCTGGCTCAACGACGCCCTGCCCGAAGCCGCGGCGGCCCAGTTGCGTGCGCTCTACGCGACACTGCCAGATGCCGCGGACTGATGCAGGCCCGGATTCTGTGATCTTGCACATTTTCATGGGCTATGCTTGAAACAATGGATGAATCTGGAGGCTATTCCGCGTTACGCAATGGCGTAATGCCTCAAGGCACAGTGAAAGTGAATCTTGCGGATGAAGGTGCTCGTGACGGGCGGCGCTGGCTATGTTGGCAGCGTCATCACGGAAGAATTGTTGAGCGCTGGCCACGAGCCGGTTCTCTATGACTCGCTGGTCAATGGGCATACCGCGGCGATCCCGCCAGATGTTCTGGTCGTGCGAGGCGATGTGCGCGACACGGCGCTGTTCGAGCGGACGCTACGAGAGGAGCACATCGAGGCGGTCATCCACATGGCCGGGTTGATCGAGGCGGGCCTCTCGGTGAAGTCCCCCGAGCAGTTCTTCGCGACGAACGTCGGCGGCGCTGCCAGCGTCTGCGAGGCGATGTGCGCGGTGGGCGTGCGGCGGCTGGTCCTCAGCTCAACCGGCGCCATCTACGGCAACACCAATGAGGCGCCCTTCGATGAAGAGACGCCTGCCCACCCGGAGAACCCCTACGCCGAATCGAAGCTGATAGCAGAGCGGATGCTGGCCAGCATAGCGCCCGCGCGCGATCTGGTCTGCACCTCGCTACGCTACTTCAACGCCGCTGGCGCGACCGAACGCAACGGCGAGGCGCACAATCCAGAGACCCACCTCATCCCGCTGGTGCTGCAGGCGGCGGAGCAACACGCGCCATTCAGCATCTTTGGCACAGACTATCCCACCCCCGATGGCACGACAATCCGCGACTACGTGCATGTCGCCGATCTCGCCCAGGCGCATCTGCGCGCACTGACCCGCGAGCAATCGGCGCTGCGTATCTACAACGTCGGCACCGGCACGGGCTACTCGGTGCGCCAGGTCGTTGACGCGGCGCGAGCGGTGTCCGGCGTCGAGTTCCCCATTCGCGAAGAGCCGCGCCGTCCGGGTGATCAGATCGTGAGCGTGGCCCGCACCGAGCGCATCAGGGCCGAGCTAGGCTGGCAGCCGCGCCACACCGACATCCATGATATCCTCGCCAGTGCCTGGGCGTGGCGGCAGCGCCATCCCCATGGCTACGATGAGCGGACGTAGTCGGTCGCTACCCAGGACGCGTGGTGATGGTAATCGTCTCGATCACATCGTCGGCGGCGAGCTGCTTGAGGACATTCATGCCCTGAGTGACCTTGCCGAAGGTGACATAGGTGTTGGTGAAGAACTGCGACTCGTCGGCGGTGGTGATGAAGAACTGCGCGCTGGCGCTGTCCGGCGCTCCGGTGTTGGCCATCGAGATGGTTCCCGCGCTGTAGTCCGCCGGAAGCGGGTCATCGTCCTGAATGGTGTAGCCTGGAACGTCAATCCAGTTGTCAGAGCCATCCCGCGCGACCGAGCCACCCTGAACCAGCGAGAGCTGCGACGGGGCGCCAGTGGGATCGAGCGGACTGGGCTTGCCTGGCGTCTCTATACGCCAGAAGTACGTGCCGTCATACCACTTCGACTGCGCCAGGAAGACGAAGTTATTGACCGCAATCGGGGCGTTTTCGGCGTCAAGCTGGAGGACGATATCGCCCGTCGCCGTCGTAATCGTGGCGAAATAGGTATCGGCGGTGTTGATGGTCATCGGGGGCGCGCCGGTACACACGTGTGTGGCGAGATTGCAGCTGGCCTGTCCTATGGATGACACGCTGGGGGTCAAATAGCCAGGCGGGAAGTGCGTGATCCGGCTGGTGGCGACTTGACTTAAGGCGATCAGCGCCGCACTCAGGATGCAGCAGATGGCAATCACGCCACCGGACGCGATGAGCAGCCAGTGCCACCACTGCAAGCCTCGCTTCTGCGGCGGCGCCGGGGGTGGCGCGTATCCCATCGTTCCCGGCGGATAGTACGGGCGCGGGGGCTGATTATAATGAGGCTCCTGCCCAGATGGCGGCATACCCACTCTGCGTTCCTTTCACCATTTCACCATTGTATCGTCGTTTCATCGCCTGGCGATGCGGTGCGGCACGCGGCGTCTCAGCTCTGCCATACATCGGCGATGGTCGTCGCATGCGCCGCCTCGTTGGTGAATGATACACCTTCCAGCGCCTCGATGGTGCGCAGCACGTCAAAGTGGTTAATGGTCTCGGCATATTTTCCCGGCTGAACGTGCGCGCCGACGAACAGCGTCGGAATGTGATTGGCGTCTGAGCCGTCGTCCTCGTCCCAGGTCACGATCAGCAGGCTGTTGTGTGTCCGCGCCCACTGCGCGTAGGCGTCCATATGCTGCCGCAGCCAGGCATCGGCGTCCGCGATGGAGCCAGAATGCATGTTGTGCAACTGATTCGGTACGACGAATGCGACGCTCGGAAGCTGGCTGAAGTCCGCCGGGAAGCTGGTGAATGGCTGATTGCTCGCGGCAGGCACATCGGCGAAGTTTACCCAGGGATTGTGCTTGCGGGCATAGAGTTGATCGGCTGTGTCATCGTAGCAGCCGGTGTATCCCGCCGCTGGCATGCTCTCCGAGTAGCCGGTGAAGCTCATGCCGTGGGCTATTAGCTCGCTGGCGAGATTCGGTCCAGCCAATTGCTGCGGGCAGGCATCGCTGGCAATGCCGAAGGTGGACCCGGCGAAGAGCGCGAGGTAGTTGGGCTGGCTTGGATGGGTGACACCATGGGCGTCGGTGAAGACGGCGCCCTGCGTGGCGAGAGACGCGAGATATGTGGCGTCGGTGGCGCTCGTGATATCGGCGTAGCTGTGGTTCTCTTCGACCACGATGAGGATGTGGTCGTAGTGCGGCAGGGGCTTCGACGCGCCGCCCGGCGTGCTGGTCGCGCCCATAGTCATCGCGCAGCCCGCGATACCCAGCATCAGCAGCCACAGGAGCGCACCCCGCGCCAGAGCGCCTGCGTGCGAGCGGTATGCGGTGGCCATGCTACCTGCTCCTATCTCCGGATTCAGTTGAACGTAGCGAGGATACCATAGCGCGCACGGGCATACCACAAGATCACTCACCGGCACTGGGCCTCCCCACGCGGATAGTGGCGAGAACGTCGCTAAATCGGCAAGAGATCGTGTGTCAGGAAGGCAAGTTCCCGCTCTGGACGCCTCCGCTTGCATTCAAGCCCTGGAAAGCCGCCCCAGCGGAAGCAGGTACGCAGATAGGCGACGAACGTCGTCTCGTGCCACTCATAATCCACGTGCGCGTCAGCGCCTTCATTGGGCAGAAGAATAGAATAGTATCCGCCTCCTGGCTCGCCCAACTTGAAGTACTCATCAGGCGCTATCATCCATTCCGCGCGAATAGACTCTCCCAGCAAATCGCGGCTATAGGCGAACGGATAGACCCAGAGCGGGTCGAGATCGTGATGACATGGGCGTTCCGCCTGTATGTCGCTGTAGTTGTGGGTAAATCGTTGTTTATCGGCGGCTTTCACCTGCTGCCAATGGGCGAAGTCTTCGGGATCGTTTGGCTCGCCCACAGGATAGGCGCCGACGAAGTTTACTGCGCCAATCTGCTCGTACCATGCCCGTAACGACAGCGGAAGCGGGCCAACAGTCGCCTCAAGCGTATCCAACTGCACGGCGATATCGGGGTCAGGCTCGTCAATTGGAGGAGGTGGTGTGAGTTCGCGTTCCATAAACGCCTGTTCGTCTGCGCTACACCACGAGTAGCCGAAGCGATAGCCTACCTCATACAGTCGCCGCAGAAGGAGCACAATGTTGTAACGAGCGCGGCGCATGGTTTCGCGTGCGACGGCCAGCGCATCCATAGCAACCAGGCCGCCATCATAGACGGCAAAACCTAACGCGACAAGTTCTTCCCATACCTCGATGCACTCCCCTTGCAGGTAGCGATCCAAATATGTTGCCAACTCAACGTCTCCTGTAGAGATTAGAGATTGCCCACACGGTGATGATCGGATCTTGCGGATGGCACAGCCGTTGCCATGGAAACATCCACAGTATACCGTGTTGCGCCGGATATCGTAGCGATGCTACGCGATAAGGGGCTTGGCAGGGGGAGTATGCTAGAGGGGCGGGAGGTGTGTCATGGAGGTCTTGATGCTCAGCGCGGGCGAGGTCGAGCGGCTGTTCGATCCCGATGCGCTGCTGAATGCGCTGGCCGACGAGTTCAAGGCGCTCAGCGAGGACAGGATCACCGCGCCGGGCCGTAGCGAGGTCTCCACCGGCAGCCCTGGATTCCTGCTGGCCATGCCCGTCTACCGCCCAGGGCGCGAGATCACTGTGAAGTTGGTCTCGGTCTTCCACGGCAACGATGCCCTTGGAGTGCCCAGCCATCAGGCGCTGATCTGCCTCTTCGATGCGGCGACGGGAACGCCAGTCTGCATCATGGACGGCGCGTACATCACCGCGATGCGTACCGCTGGCGCGGCGGCGCTCTCCACCCGCGAGCTGGCGCGCGACGATGCGCGGACGCTGGCGCTTGTCGGCGCGGGCGTGCAGGGCGCGGCGCACCTGAAAATGGTCCTGCGCGTCCGCGACTTCCGCGAGATTCGTATCGCGTCGCGGACGTTCGCCCACGCGCAACGGCTGGCCGAGCGCGACGAGCGGGCGCGCGCTGTCGAGACGGTTGAGGAGGCGGTGCGTGACGCCGATGTCGTCTGCCTCTGCACCAACGCTCCCGCTGCGGTGCTGCGCGGCGAGTGGCTGGCTCCTGGCGCGCACGTCACCTCGGTGGGCTATCGGCCACCTGGGGGCGAGTTGGGCGGCGACGTGATCGAGCGGGGCGCGCTCTTCGTCGAGACACGGCGCGCGTTCGAGGCGCCGCCCGTTGGCTGTGGCGAGCTGACGGGGCGCGATCCAGCGAGTGGGACCGAGATCGGCGAACTGCTACTTGGGATCCGACCAGGCCGTAAATCACATGACGATATCACCGTCTACAAAGCAATGGGGCATGCCTGCGAAGATATGGCCGCCGCGAGCCTTGTCTACCAGCGGGCGCGCCGTGAGGGTATTGGCGTGGTCGTGGCGCTCTGAGCACTCTGATCGCCCGCACTATCTATATTGCTAACTGCTTGCGTGTAACAAGCCGGGGAACTTATAGTGTAGCCGAGTTCAATAACGCAAATCATTCGTCTGGACCATGCTCAGTGCTGTATGGCGGCTGCCGCGGGTAAGCATCATCGTAGGATAAAACGGGTAGGGGCGGCAGCCGGGGAGGGGATTGGACGCGATGATCGACCAGACAACGTACGCGCAGTGGGTGGGGGCTCCCCTCGCGGAGTACCGCCTGACACGCCTTTTGAGCGTTAGCCCAATGGGGCCGCTCTATACCGCCGATGCTGTGAATACGACCTCGACCTCCAGTTATCTGATCCGTGTCCTCACCGTGCCGCCCGCGCAGACCCCTGACATGATGCAGAACTATCAGGAGACGCTCGAACGCCAGGCGGAGCATATCATGGCGCTTCGGCATCCCTACATGCTGCCTCTGGTCAACTACGGTATCGCCCAGGGACTCCCCTATTTTGTCTGGCCCTATACGACGATGCGTTCGCTCAACACACGGCTCTCGCAGAGCGGCGTGCTGGATGTGGTGACAATGGGACGCTATCTCGACCAGATCGCCGCCGCCCTCGAATATGCCCACCAGAACGCGACCTATCACCGCAATCTCTCCGTCGATTGCATCTATCTGCAGATGGATGGACAGATCGCCGTCGCCGACTTCGGCGTGCGGCGTCTCTACGAGCTGCTGACGCCAGGCAGCCAGGTCGGTTTCTTCTCCGGCAGCCTCGAAGCGCTTGCCCCGGAGCAGTTGACCGGCGGCCAGATCAACTCCCATACCGATGTTTACGCGCTCGGCGCAGTGACGTATCGGCTGCTGACCGGGCAACCGGTCTTCAATGGCGACAACTTCCGAGCGGTCGCGGAGCAGCATCTCCACGCACAGCCGCCGTCGCTCACTCGCGCCCGCCCAGGAACGCCCATCGCGCTCGACCGCGTGCTGGCGAATGCGCTTGCCAAAGACCCTGCCCAGCGGATCCAGCGCCCCGGCGCCTTCGCTGACGCCTATCAGCGTGTCGTTGCGCCAGCCAACGCCCTGCGCGTGCCATTCGACGCGCCTGGCGGCAATGGCGCTACCTCGCCGCAGTCAGGGCCGACGCAGCAGTCCCTCACACGACGCGGAGCCAATAGCGCAACGCTCGCCCCGCAGACCCCGGGCGCGAAGGCAGGCCGAGTCGGCTCACCGTCCGGGCCGTCTGACATTGATGGAGGCTCGACGGCGCCGGGGTGGCGGCAGTTCATCTCACGTAGCTGGTGGTTCCTCCTGATCGTGCTGGTGCTGGTGCCGCTGATCACTGCGGGCGCGCTGTTCCTCGCCAACAATCACCAGACCGCCGCCACGACTCCCAGCGGAACCCTGATGTTTGTGGATAGCGCGTCAACGCCCACCGGCAGCGACGACGGGTTCCGCATCACTGCCAGTGGCCTGCCAGCGCTGCCCTCCGGCTCGCGCTATGAAGTCTGGTTCATCAACCAAGAAACCGAGCAGATTATCGCGCTGGGCCAACTGACGCCGGGCCCGAACCAGACCTACCAGCTGGCCTATACACCCGGTGGACTCAATAGCAAGCCGGCCGCCAACGTGCTCTCAGAGGGTGACATGGTTGAGATCACACAGGAGCAGAGCAACGTCGTCGCGCCGTCGGGCCATATGTTGCTGGCGGTCAAGTTCCCGCCCCAGTCGTTTGTCCACATCAAGCATCTGCTGCTCAGCTTCCCGACGACGCCCGGCAAGATTGGCCTGCTGGTGGGGGTGCTGCACCAGACGCAACTGCTGAACGCTCAGGCCAGCGCGCTCAATACAGCATCCAGCAAGGGGGACGCGGCGCTGGTTCGCTGTCTCGCGCAGAGCATCATCGACATCAGCGAGGGCAGCAGCGGCGAGCACTACAAGCCGCTCAGCGCGAAGTGCAGGGCGTTCGGCGTCACCCAGGCAGGCGATGGGTTCGGGCTGCTCAGCCCCGTGCAGGCGGCAGCGCCTGGAAGCAACGGCACGAGCAACAGCAACGGCAGTGACTACAACGGCGAGTCGGGGGCGGCCGGCTACATCAAGAACGCCGCCGATCATGCGTCGCTGGCAACGGCCGCATCCGACGCGACCGAAGATCTCCGCCAGCATGCGCGCCCCGTACAGGATGCGTTGGCGGATGTCTCGAAATCGGTGACGACGGCGGATAATGCCGCGCTCGCCCTGCTGACCGCGCCAACCGATACGTCCGCGGTGTCGAAGGTTGTGGCGGCGGCTAGCGCGGCATATCAGGGTACGGGAAGCTCCAACGCGGGCGGCGCGATCGCGGCGTATCAGCAGGGGCAGCTGATGGCGACCCTCACGCTCACGCAACCAGCGGCGTAGACTCTTAAGAGATAACTTCTCTCCGGGTGGCTCCCAGACGAGTGGAGGCCGCCCGGTATTGTTTTATAGCGAGAACAGAGGGAGAGATGAATCTATGCCAGATGCCAACGATGCCACGGTGCTGCTCGACATCCGTGACGATATCGCCCACATCATCCTCAACCGGCCTGGCGCGATGAACACGCTTAACCTGGAGATGGCGAAAGAGCTGCTGGATGCCACGATGCAGTGCGATGAGACGACCAGCGTGCGCGCGGTGGTGATCGCGGGCGCGGGCAAGACGTTCTGCGCGGGTGGCGATGTCAAGCGGTTCGGCGCCGAAGACGCGGATGAGCAGTTGCCGACCTACGTGCGCGCCATTACGACCTATCTGCACGCGGCGATCTCCGCCCTGGCGCGGATGAACGCCCCGGTGATCGCGGCGGTCGAGGGTAGCGCGGCTGGTGGTGGGATGAGCCTGGCGCTGGCCTGCGACCTGATCATTGCCGCCGAGTCGGCGCGGTTCACGGCGGCCTACACGCGCATCGGACTCTGCCCCGACGGCTCGATGACCTATTCGCTCTCGCGGCTGGTGGGGCTGCGGCGCGCGCTGGAGCTAACGCTGACCAACCGGACGCTCTCGGCTGCCGAGGCGCTCGACTGGGGCATTGTGACGGCGGGCGCGCCCGATGGCGAGGCGTTGCTCCGCGCCGACGAGCTGGCCCGCCAGTTCGCGCAGGGGCCGACGCTGGCCTACGGCGTCACCAAGCGGCTGATTCACGCGGGCTGGTCGGAAACCCTGGAGACGCAGATGATGGCCGAGAGCCAGGCGATCTCCGCGATGGCTGGCACAGCGGACGCCCACGAGGGGATGGCCGCCTTCCTCGCCAGGCGCGCGCCAGAGTTCAAAGGAAAGTAGCGACGTGGCGCTGTTCGCCTGGTTGTCACGAGTCCCAGGCTGAAGCATGAGCATCCATGGGTCCACACGAGGGCCGCATCTCTCGGAGAACCGTGATCGTATGGCTGGGAACTTGCTCGAACGCGAGCGCGAGCTTGCCGCACTTGCCGCGCTGCTTGGCGAGATTGCCGCGGGTCAGGGGCGTATTGCCCTGGTCACGGGCGAAGCTGGCATCGGTAAAACCGCACTGGTCGAGCGCTTTCTGGCGCAGGCACGCGAACAGCGCCGTCCCCCGGCACGCGTGCTCTGGTCGGCATGCGAAGCGTTGTTCACCCCACGCCCACTGGGTCCGCTCTACGACATCGCGCAGCAGGCGCCCACCCCGCTCCGGGCGCTTCTCGAAGGCGACGCGAATCGCTCGACGCTCTTCACCGCAGTCTTCGATGAGCTCACCCAGGCTCCCACGCTGCTGGTCATCGAAGACATTCACTGGGCCGATGAGGCGACGCTGGACCTGCTCAAGTACCTCGCGCGCCGCATCCATCGCACGGCGGCGCTCCTGATCCTGACGTATCGTGACGATGAGGTCAGCCGGGACCATCCCTTGCGCCTCGTGCTTGGCGATCTCCCCACCCGAGATGTCACCCGGTTGCGATTGCGCCCACTTTCAGAGGGCGCCGTAGCGATGCTGGCCCGGCAGGCAGGTCGCCCGACTGGGCGCCTGTTTGACGTCACGGGCGGCAACCCATTCTTTCTCACCGAAGTGCTCGCCAGCGACGCGCCTGGTACGCCCACAAGCGTCGCGGAGGCGGTGCTTGGGCGCATGGCACGCCACACTCCCGAGGCGCTGCGCCTCATGGAGCTGGTAGCCGTCGCGCCCAACCAGATCGAGCAGTGGGTCGTCTCAGCCGTCGGCGCGGAGGATGCCTCTGCATTGGATGAGTGCGTCGAGGGAGGGATGCTCCATGTGGAACACGGTGCGGTGAGGTTCCGGCATGAGTTGGCGCGTCAGGCGGTGGAAGGCGCCCTCTCGTCCGCACGGCGGCAAGCACTGAATGCTCAGGTGCTCCATGCGCTGTTGGACCATGGCGACGAGCAACCATCGCTTGCACGGCTGGCGCATCATGCCGCAGCCGCCGAGGACGCCGCGCTCGTGCTGCGTTTTGCGCCGGAGGCGGCGCGACAGGCTGCGGCGCAGGGTGCGCATCGCGAGGCCATGGCGCACTACCAGACGGCGCTGCGCTACGCTGATCGCCTGGACCTCGAGCAACGGGCTGCGCTGCTCGACGAAACCTCGTATGAAGCGTACCTCACCGAGCATATGGTGGAGGCTGTTGCCTTCTGCACGGCGGCATTGAGCATCTGGCGCCCCTTGAACCGCCCTGAACAGATCGGCCATGACCTGCGTTTATTGTCCAACTACAACTGGGTTGTTGGCAGGAGCGTGGACGCTGAGCGCTGCGCCCTGGAGGCCGTAGCGGTTCTGGAAACGGCGCCGCCGGGGCACGAGCTGGCTATGGCCTATGCGGCCCTCACTGGCCTGCACATGCTGGACGCTGACCCTGCCACGGCGCAGATGTGGGGCAATCGCGCCCTCGAGCTCGCTGAGCAAATCCAGGATGTTGAGACGATGAGCTATGTGCTCAACAGTCTGGGCGTCTCTGAGTTGGACAGAGATCTCGAAGGCGGCTCGGCCAAACTGGAGCGTAGCCTGGCGATTGCGCTGGAGCACGGCCTGGACAAGCATGTTGCGCGCGCCTACGCCAACCTCGCGAGCGTCTTAGTGCGCGCCCGTAGCTACGCCAGGGCCATGCGCTACCTCGACGACGGAATGGCATACTGCGCCGAGCATGACTTAGACATTGGGGTGCGGACGTTGCAGGGAGATCGCGCCCGCGCACGCCTCGATCTCGGCGACTGGGCGGGGGCGGAAGACGACGCCACCGCAATCCTCAGCGTCCCCTGGGTGTCCGCGGCAAACCGCATCCCAGCGCTGATCGTGTTGGGTCTGGTGCGGGCGCGGCGGGGGGATCCGGGAGCCGAGCTCGTGCTCGATGAGGCGCGCGACCTGGCGCGGGCTACCGGCAATATGCAATACATCGTACCGATGGCTGCGGCGCGTGCGGAGTGGAGATGGCTGCAAGGGGATCACGCGGGGTGCGTGGCCGAAGCCGCGGTCGGCCTACAGGCGTCGCCACACGAGGTATTCTCCTGGCAGATTGGCGAAGTGGTCATCTGGCTGTGGCGCGGTGGCGGTCTGACCGATGAGCCGCCGCGCATTCCGGAACCCTACATCCTTCAAATGGCTGGCGACTGGCATGCCGCCGCCACCGCCTGGGAGCGCATCGGCTGCCCATGGGAGCAGGCGCTGGCGCTGCTCGATGGCGACGAACCGGGCCAGCGCGCAGCCCTGGCAAGCTTCGAGCGGCTTGGCGCGCTCCCAGCAGCCGAGATCACCCGACGGCTGCTTCGCGAGCGCGGCGCGCGTGGCCTCCCCCGTGGTCCTCATCCACGGACGCGCGCGCATCCACAGGGGCTGACCAGTCGCCAACTGGAGATACTCCCATTGCTGGCCGAGGGGCTGCACAATGCCGAGATCGCCGAGCGGCTCTCAACCAGCCCCAGGACCGTCGAACACCATGTCTCCGCCGTCTTGGCTAAACTCGATGCACGCTCGCGGGCAGAAGCCGTGCGCCGGGCCTATGAGCTTGGATTGCTCGCATCGGCGTCTCCCACCCATAGCGCACAATAAAATGGGTGGACTATCCAAGAAAACCGCGTAGGATCACCCATGCGCGCTACCTGAGAACAGGGGTATCCTGCTTGTGCCTGAGCCGTGAGGCTGGGACCAGATTGGGACCAGATCAACTCTGGACAGCAACCGAATAAGAGGAGGGTAGCATGCCTGCGCCGATCATTCCCACTATCGAGACAGAACGCTTGATCTTGCGAGCGCCCACCCCCGCCGATGCCGCCACCTGGATCACGTTCATCGCCGACCCTGATTTCGGTCGCTACGTACCTAAATCGAAAGTCACCCGCACGCCAGAGGAACGCGCCGAACGCATCATCAGCGTCTATCAGCGGCGCTGGGAATCACAACCGCTGAGCGCGGTGGGCTGGGCTGTTACCAGGAAAGAGGATCGACAATTCATCGGCCTGTGCGGCATCGAAGTGTTAGAGGGGACGAGCGACGGCGAGTTAGACTATCTTCTGGGCAAACCCTACTGGGGCCAGGGATTCGCCACCGAGGCGGCACGCGCAATGGTGCGCTTTGGCTTCGAGCATATCTCCTGGGAGCGCATCGTTGCGGCCATCGTGCCAGCGAATATTGCGTCGGGCCGTGTACTCGACCACCTCGGCTTCGTCTACGAGAAACATGTCAACTACTACGAGTTGACGGGGGCAGACTCGATTCTACTTGACGATCCCATCGTCGCCCTGTATGCGCTCAGCCGCGCGCAGTTCGCGCCAGGGAACGCGCTGTACCGTCTCACGGAGACTGCCTAGAGCCGTCGCCGGGGGTGAGGGGGAGAGGAAAGAGGGCTGCCGAACAGGTTCCCCGTGGGCGCACGTCTGCAAGCCCCTCTCCCTGCAAGGGAGAGGGGCTGGGGAGGGGGCCGTTGCCCTAGTGACAACATCCCAGGCGAATACCAGCATCAGGCACACCATTTGCTCCACGTTGTACGCTCCTTGAAAAGTTACCCATGCGGGGCTTGACAAATTTAGTCGAATGGTTTATACAATTGTATAAACCGACTGGCTAAGAGGCGAAGGAGAAAACGTATGCGTACCTGGGAGGGATGGTTGCCTGCGTCTGAGATGGCTAACACGTTCCGGCTCACCTGGGACGAGTGGTGCGCCTTGCAACGGCGACGCATGGACCTGGAGCAACGGCGACAGGAAGGCATTCCCTTCAGCGACCGTGAGCTGGCGCGGTTGTCCTTCGTGCGCTGGCTCTATCACAATTACACGAGGCGTCTCGATCTCGCAGAGGTAGACAACGGCTGAGAGCGACAGACCACAAGGATTTATTATGACGCGACCGATGGCACAGAATGAGACGGTGGATGCCTTTCTCGATGCCGCCGAGCGGCTGCTCATCAGCGTTGGCTACGCGGGCATCTCAGCGCGCAGACTCGCCGAGGAGGCGGGCGCGAACCACGGGTTGATTCACTACTACTTTGGCTCGATGGAGCAGTTATTCCTTCAGGTGCTCGAACGCTTCACCAGCCGACTGATCATACGTCAGAAGGCCCTGTATGCGGCGGACATCCCTTTCTTACAGAAATGGCGGACGGCAATGGGATTGCTCGTCGATCAGGACTTCTCCAGTGGCTATGAGAAGATCTGGCTGGAGCTTCAGGCGCTCGCGTGGAATCACCCGGAGTTGCAAGAGCGCGTGGCGCGCGTCCGCGAGCAGTGGCACGAGGTATTGTACGAGGCCTTCTCCAAGGCCATGGCCGACTATGGCATCGATACTGAGCAATTTCCTGTCGAGGCTATGGTTACCCTCGTCATTACCTTCAATCTCGGCATCGAGCTTGAACGCCTTGGTGGCATTACCCAGGGACATGGAGAACTGCTTGCCATGATTGATCGGTGGCTGGTTCGCCTGGAAGAGGCGAAGGCTGATGGGAGGTACGGGAACCATGAGGGCCCGCTATCCTGACACAGAAGGCTATATCGAACGCGACGGTGTGCGCATCTTCTACGAGGTGTTCGGCGCCGGTGCGCCGACGGTTCTCCTGCTGCCCGCATGGTCGATCATCCACTCGCGCTTCTGGAAGGCGCAGATACCCTATCTCGCGCGCTACTGCCGCGTTATCACCTTCGACGGGCGTGGCAACGGACGGTCGAGTCGTCCGCTCACTCCCGCAGCCTACGCCCGCGAGGAATTTGTGGCGGATGCCCTGGCGGTACTCGATGCCACCGCCACGCAGCAGGCGGTACTTGTGTCGCTTTCGATGGGCGCGCAGTGGGCGCTCCTGCTCGCCGCCGAACATGCGGACCGTGTGGCGGGCGCCGCCTTCATCGGCCCCACTCTGCCGATTGCGCCCCGCATCGAGAGGCGTGTGGTCCACTCGTTCGAGGATGTACTCGACACAGAGGAGGGCTGGGCCAAGTACAATCGCCACTACTGGCTGAAGGACTACCGCGGCTTCCTGGAGTTCTTCTTCTCGCAGTGTTTCCCCGAGCCGCACTCCACGAAGCAGATCGAGGACTGCGTCGGCTGGGGGCTTGAGACGACTCCTGAGGTACTCATCGCGAAAGAGGAAGCCCCATCACGGCGGGCGATTAATCTGGCAGGAGGCGACGAGCAGCGTGTACGCGAGCTGGCGGAGCAGGTGCGCTGTCCCGTACTCGTGATCCACGGCGACAACGACGCCATCACTCCGCACGCCCGCGGGGTGAAGCTCGCCGAGATGACGCGCGGGCAGCTGGTGACGCTGGAGGGTAGTGGGCATATCCCGCTGGCGCGCGATCCGGTGAAGGTCAACCTGCTGCTCAGAGAGTTCATTAAGCCGGAGCCGCCACGAACGCTCAGGTGGACCCGCGGGCACAACCGCGCCAAACGCGCCCTCTACATCTCCTCACCGATTGGCCTGGGCCATGCCCAGCGGGATGTCGCCATCGCGCAGGAGCTGCGCAAACTGCGTCCAGACCTCCAGATTGACTGGCTGGCGCAAGATCCGGTGACGCGCGTGCTGGAGGCGCAGGGCGAGCGTATCCACCCCGCCAGCGCCCATCTGGCCAGCGAGTCGAGCCACTTCGAGAGCGAGTCCGCGGAGCATGATCTACATGCCTTCCAGGCCTTGCGACGGATGGACGAGATTCTGGTCGCCAACTACATGCTCTATCATGATGTCGTCGCCGATGGCTCGTATGATCTGGTGGTCGGCGATGAGGCGTGGGAGGTGGACTACTTCATCCACGAGAATCCCGAGGAGAAGCGCACCGCCTATGTCTGGCTGACCGACTTCGTGGGCTATCTGCCCATGCCCGATGGCGGCGCGCACGAGTCGTTCCTTACCGCCGACTATAACGCCGAGATGATCGAGCATATCGAGCGCTTCCCACGGCTGCGCGACCGCGCCATCTTCGTCGGCAACCTCGACGATATTGTCCCCGACACGTTCGGCAATAATCTGCCCGAGATTCGCGCCTGGACCGAGCGCCACTACGACTTTAGCGGCTATATCACTGGCTTTGATCCACGCGACTTCGCCGACCGCGAGGCGCTGCGCGAGCAACTCGGCTACCGGCCCGATGAGCAGGTCTGCATCGTCACCGTCGGCGGCTCCGGCGTCGGCCAGCATCTGCTCCGCCGCGTGATTGGCGCATTCCCGGAAGCCAAGCGTCGCGTGCCAAACCTGCGGATGATCGTCGTGACCGGCCCACGCATCGAGCCGTCATCGCTCCCCAGCGCCGATGGGCTGGAAATCCGGGCGTATGTGCATGAGCTGTATCGCCACCTCGCCGCCTGCGACCTGGCGGTTGTCCAGGGCGGGCTGACCACCTGCATGGAGCTGACCGCGAACAAGCGCCCATTCCTGTACTTCCCACTACGTCATCATTTCGAGCAAAACTTTCACGTGCGCCATCGCCTGGAGCAGTACGGCGCCGGGCGCTGCATGGATTACGAGACGGCGACGCCTGAGGTGATCGCCGCGGCGATTGCCGAGGAGATCGGGCGACCGGTGTGCTATCGCGCGGTCGAGACGGATGGCGCGGCCCGCGCGGCGGCGCGTATCGCCGAGCTGCTCTGAGTTTCTTCCGTTGGCATGTGAAAGGGGTAGAGGACCATGGCAGATGACACAATGGCCGATCAACCATCTGAGAGACGCCCTTTAGAGGATGTCGAGGCGATTCGTCAGACCGCCCTGGACTATCTGCAAGGCTGGTATGAGGGAGATGCAGAGCGGATGCGCCGAAGTCTGCATCCTGAGCTGGCCAAGCGCGCGATTTTGCGCGATATCCAGTCGGGAGAGGAGCGCTTTTATTCCCTGAACCAGCAGCAGATGGTAGAGAAAACCCGGCAGGGCGGCGGCACGGATGCACCCAGTGACAAACGCTATTACGACGTTTCGGTTCTGGATGTCTACGGTGACATCGCCAGTGTCAGGGCGAACTCATACGACTATGTAGATTACCTGCATCTGGCTCGCAGTGAGGGGAGATGGGTGATTGTGAACGCTCTCTGGGCCGATAACCATACCAAACGGTGAGCCGCACAGGCTCCGTGATAACCCGGACACGTGCCTGGCAGTCTGTATATCCACGCTCTCTCTGTCTGTAATCCACCAGGCTAATTCATCTTGTGATTCTCGATTCATCTGCTGTAGGGTGTCCTCCCGCCATCGCGGGGCGGGTGGCAAGTTTTGCGCGAGGAGAGACGATCCCGGCCAGATCGTACTCTCCCGCTGTTCCCGTACAACTTCAACCAATAGGCGCGATCCAAACGTGCATCGCGCCAGGGTGTGCCTACGCCCTATCCGCAACGCAACATGGGCAAGCGCACCAGGAACAGAGTGAAAAAGGAGAAGTACCTATGGCAACCGCGGCGCCTACGACCTATTCGATGGATGGCACATTACTGGAAGCATGCTCGTGCGCGGCCCCTTGTCCCTGCTGGATTGGCGACGACCCAGATGGCGGAACCTGCGACGCCTTCATCGCCTATCACGTTGATCGCGGCCAGGTTCGTGGCGTTGATGTCTCGGGGCTCTCGCTGGTGCTGGTCAATCAGATTCCTGGCAACGTGCTGGCTGGCAACTGGCGCACGGTCATCTACATGGACGACAAAGCGACCCCTGAACAGCAGCAGGCGCTACTCGACGCCTTTGGCGGCAAGCTCGGTGGCGCTCCCGCCCAGTTCGCCGCGCTGATTAGCGAGATCGTGGCTGTCCATCCCGTTCCAATCGAGCACATGGTCGAGGGCGGCAAGGGCACTATTCGCGTGGGCCAGGTGGTCTACTCGGAGATGGCGCCCTACACCGACGCGCAGGGACGGGCAACCTCGCTGCACGAGAGCGTCTTCAGCACCATCCCCGGCTCGCCCGCCTATGTGTCGAAAGCCTCAACGCATCAGGTCAATATCCCTGAGCACGGCATGACCTGGGAGCTCACGAACCGTAACGCTATCCAGGGCGGCTTCCACTTCGAAGCCTAAACGCAAAGGGGCGCTCGATGACTACCGCACAGCTCTCTGACCGACCGGCCAGTGCCAAAGCGCGCCGTCGAGCGCCTGTCCGCTGGCCCTGGGTGGTGGCCGCGCTCGCATGGGGGGTGGCGCTGCTGGCCACCCTGCTGCGCCTGCGTTTTCTCATCGATCACCACTGGCTGATCGAGGCGAGCGGGCTGCCGTGGCTGCTCGCCGCGCTGGTCTTCCTGGCGTGCTGGCAGGTGATGACGCTGGCGATGATGCTTCCCTCCAGCATGCGGATGATGCAGATGATGACCTATGCCGCGCGCAAGCAATCGCGCACCTACACGATCATCGGCGCGTTTGTGGCGGGCTATGCGGCCATCTGGACGGCCTTCGCGCTCGTCGCCTTCGCGGGCGATACGCTCATCCACCGGGCGGTGGACTCCTCACCCTGGCTGGCGGCGCATTACTACCTGATCGGCGCGACGACGTTTACCATCGCGGGCGTCTTCCAGTTCACTCCGCTCAAGGAGCGGTGTCTCGCCGCCTGCCGCAGCCCGCTCGCGTTCTTCATACGCTACTATCGCGCGGGAGTGGCTCACGCCTGGCGACTGGGACTGCGTCACGGCCTCTTCTGCCTGGGCTGTTGCTGGGCGCTGATGCTGGTCATGTTTGGTGTGGGCATCGGCAGCCTGGCCTGGATGGCGGTGCTGGCGGGCGTGATGACCATCGAGAAGGCGGTTCCGGGCGGGCGCTGGGTCGGGCCGCTGGTCGGCATCGCGCTGCTGGCGCTGGCGGCGCTCTGGCTCGCCCAACCCGCGTGGCTGGTCGCCAGCGTGGCGGGGTGATACAGACAACAAGAAGAGATGAGCAGACGATGGGGACGACCGCCCACGCGCATGAGCAGCGGTAGCGTCGTCCCCCGAACGGCTACGTCGCGACGAAAATCAGGGCGCTATCAGGAGCCGCCCTCATACTTGAATGACACTTCGAGCTTGATACGATAGGTCAGCGGCTGGCCTTCCTCGATGTGAACATCCTGTTCGATGACACGCCCCACGCGCAGATCGCGCAGGCTGTGCTTCGCCATCGTGATCGCGGCGTTGGCCGCCTTTTCCCACGACTCCGTACTTGTGCCTACCAGTGTTACAACTTTGTAGACGCTTTCTGCCATGTGCTTCTCCTTTCGCCCGGCACGCGCCTCTCACGCTTAGCCTGGCGTCATCTCAACACACGCAAGAAACACGCAAGAACCGCCAACACCTCCCTTCCGTGCTGAAGCTAATTGGTCGCGCCAACAGCCATCATGGCCATTATGACGGCTGTCCCAGCAGCATCGCCAACGTATCGGCGACCAGCGCGGGCTTCTCCTCGCCCTCGATCTCGACCGTGTGGCGCGAGGTCACCAGCACGCGCCCGCCGCCTTTATCCTCGACGTTGACGAGCGTGATGCGGTCGCGGATGCGCGCGCCCGCCTTCACTGGCGTGATGAAGCGCACCCGGTCCGCGCCATAGTTGAGGCCCGCCGTGACCCCTTCGGGCAGCGTGCCCACGTGGAACTGCATCATCGGCAGCAGTGACAATGTGAGGTAACCGTGGGCAATCGTGCCGCCGAACGGACTCTCGCGTTTGGCGCGCTCGACATCCACATGGATCCACTGGTGGTCGCCAGTGCAGTCGGCGAAGGCGTCTATGCGCTGCTGGTCCACCGTGATCCAATCCGAGACGCCAAGCTCTTTACCCACGAAATCGCGAATGGTTGCGAGCGTATACCCTTCCAATGCCACGTTGCCACTCTCCTGTTCACTCTGATGCCTGGCGTGTGACCGCGCGGCATCCAGAGGGCCGATAGAGTAATCTCTGGAGCCTGCGCAGGCAGGCTTTGCGGGCACGCGCGAGCGTGTCTCCTAGGCGCGGCTTCAGCCGCCAGCCACCTATACGAACGCGCTGAAGCCCGTCACGGCCCGCCCGACTATCAGCGTATTCATCTCGCGGGTGCCCTCATACGAATAGATCGCCTCGGCGTCGGCCACGAAGCGCCCCACCTGATTTTCCAGCAAAATGCCGTTGCCGCCAAGCAGCTCGCGCGCGAAGCCGACCGTCTCACGACACTTGCTCGTACAGAACGCCTTTGCCAGCGAGGCATGCTCGTCGTTCATCACTCCGGCGTCCTGCATCTGCGAGAGCCGCAGCACCATACACTGCGACGCGGTGATATTGCCCAGCATGCCCACCAGCAGATCCTGTACGAGCTGGAAGCTGGCGATGGGTTTGCCAAACTGTTTGCGTTTCTGCGAGTAGGCCAGCGCGTGCTCATACGCGCCCATCGCGCAGCCGACCGCCTGCCACGCGACGCCTGCCCGTGTCATCCGCAGCACCGCGGCTGTATCGCGGAACGAGCGCGCATTTTGCAGGCGATTCGCCTCCGAGACGCGGCAATCTTTGAGCGTAATCAGCGCGTTCTGGACGACCCGCAGCGCCATCTTGTCTTCCATCTTCTCGGCGACGAAGCCGGGCGTCCCCTTCTCGACCAGGAAGCCCTTCACCTGATTGTCAGCCTCATCGCGCGCCCAGATGACGGTGACATCGGCGAAGGTGGCGTTGCCGATCCACTTCTTCTGCCCGTTGAGCACCCACTCGTCACCCTCGCGCCGTGCCGTGGTCATCAGCCCGCCCGATACTCCTGAGCCAACGTCTGGCTCGGTCAGCCCAAAGGCGCCGATCTTCTCCATCCGCCGCATCACCGGAAGCCATTGCCGCTTCTGCTCTTCGGAGCCGCAGAGATAGATGCTGCCCATCGCCAGGCCGCTGTGGACGCCGAAGAACGTGGCAATCGAGGGATCTATCCGCGCCATCTCGACGGCGAGCAGGCCGTCCAGCACGGTCGTCTTCCCCGCGCAGCCGTAGCCGCTGTAGGAGATGCCCGCGATATCGAGCGCGGCCATCTTGGGGATCAGCTCGAAAGGGAAGGCAGCGCGTATCCAGTAGTCGTTGATGATTGGCGCGACCTCGGCCTCCATGAAGGCGCGCACCCGCGCCAGAATCGCCTTATCGTCCTCGCTCACGGTGGTGGCGATGCTGTAGAAGTCACCTGTAACGGCTGGCAGAGGCCGCTGGGCATGCGCATTTGGCTTTCCTGGCTTCGTCGCTCCGGCCGTACTCATCGGCGCACATCCTTTCAACACGGGCTATCGTAGGCAGGGCGCTGGCTGTGTAGCCGGAGCGCCAACCTGTATTCTCCCGACATGACACAGAATACGACATTCAGAGCGCCAGCAGCGCCAGCGCTGGCCAGTATCATCACGGACCACAGGCCACTGGCAGAGTATCCATTCAGGTACATAGCGGTCCCCATCGCTCGATCTGATGTGTACGGTTGCTGAAACACACGACAAGGTAAGTGGGATTAGTGGCGAGCGCGTCCACCTCAGCGCGTGAGATGACTCGCGGGGTCCCGATGAGGTGAGCATCGGGCGTACGCAGGTAATACACCCCTTCGAACCGTCCGGGAATGGAGAGTGTGATCATATCTGGAGCACGATCCTGGAAGAGATACGCGCCATGCTCGAAGTGACCAGTTGGATCGGCTGGATTCGGGAGACTGTCTGGAAGATTCACCATATAAAGCCTATGCGCACCGGGATTGGCAGCTCCTAGGTCCGCGATACGATGGATCGCAGCCCCTTCGATATCGGAGGCTTGCTGCCAATTGGCCTCCTGTGCCAGGGTATACTGTACACCCAGCACACCGTAAGCCGCGACCAGCGCGATCATCGGCAGCCACGCGCATACCTGAACCATTCGCTGGCGCCTGCGATGCGTCTGGATGTCTGTGAGCAACAGGTTATCGACCAGCAGAACGATCAGCCCTTGCAGCTTCTTCGCGCCCCAGACCAGAAAGCCTGCCCAGAGGATAACAGCCGGAACGATGAGGAGCATGTAATAGCGCGAGGCAAGGTATCCGATTCCCAACACGGTACTGGTCACGCCGAGCAACGACCACAGAGACAACCAGCGATAGACTGGTTTGCCAAACACAATAATAACGCCAAGCGGCGCCAGCACCTTGGCGAAGCTCACCAGGCGTGACCAGAGCGGATGTCCCCACCCAATAGACGCAAGGAACGCAAGCTGCGCCGTCAAGAGCCTGCCAGACACTATACCTGGGGTAAATGACTGATACAGTCCAATGGTAGAGAGCGTAATGACTTGCTCAAGACGCAGATGCAAACCGGGGGCCTGGGATACGCCGGCTTGCAGACTTACCCAGTATTTGAAGGCGAGATAGGCTGCAAGAAACACCACTGGAAAGCCAAACTCCAGCGCCCAGACACGAGCCCGCGCAAGAAGCGCTCTCCAGCCAATGCTATAGCCATGCTCGATGACGAACAGGCGATAGAGCATGCAGACGATGACAAGGGTCACTTCTTGCTCATAGGTGAACACTGCCAGCACCATACAGACATAGAATCCAATGAGCATCCAGAGGCGTCTGCGTCTGTCGCTGTGTTCATCCTGCGCGTGCAGGTAAAAGAGTAATCCGCTGAGGTAGAAGACGAGCGCAAGTGTCTGGATGAAGGCCACTACTGTCCAGACAACCGCCTCGTACTGGCGTCCGCTCAGAACGTAGAGTAAGCCCGCCAGCACTCCGATTGTGAACGACCCCGTCAGCTTCCAGCCAACGCGGAGCACCAGCACTGCGCCGATACCAAAGAGCATGATCGCAACAATGTGATACGGAACCGGATTCAGGCCAAAGAGAAGATACACCGCATACATCAGACCCTTTGCGACTGGGTAGTAATGATAATGGCCTGAGACCCCAAACACGCTACTTGGGCCAAGGTAGGAAGAAATGTGGAATTCCCAGTCGTCGCTGAGCGGGAGGATGTGGAGTGACCGGCCATAGATCGCCAGCCCCAGCACTATCATGGCAAGGGAGGCAAGCCAGACAAGCCAGGGTGAGATGCGCGTTCTACCCGTTCCGCCCGCCTGCGTTGGAGCGGCGGGCGCGACCCTGTCGTCTAAGGCATTGCCCCGGCGGGCTAACATCGCAGCGCCGGCGTAGGGCTGCTGATCGCCGATACTGGCTTGCCCTCTGATGTGATCGCCCTGATCAGCCGCAGCCATGCTATCTAACCCACCCATCCCGTTCATCGTATCGCACTGCCAGTCCGCATTCAGCGCGAGATTCCATGCGCTGCTCGTTCGGGGGTGACTGCCTATGAAGAGGTGATGCCCCGGACATCAGGACACGCATTTGGGCGTGCATCTCATCTCCTCCTCCTCCCTTCTCTTGGCATGCGTCCACCTTCTTCGTGTCATGGTGGGTCTCTCAAGAAACGCTAGAAGGCGCCGCGACCCGTGAGCACACTCTTGATCGTCATCAGCAGAATCTTGATGTCGAGCCAGAGGGAATAATTGCGCACGTAGAAGATATCGTCCTGCGTGTGCAGATGCAGCACGCGGTTGCTGCGACCATTGACCTGCCACCAGCCCGTCAGCCCCTGTGGCACGAGGAGCCGCCGATACTGCCAGGCGCGATAGCGTTCCACGATCCAGGGTAGCTCGGGGCGCGGACCGACGACTGACATATCGCCCTTCAGAATGTTGAGCAACTGCGGTAGCTCGTCCAGGCTGGTGCGCCGCAGGAAGGCGCCCACTTGCGTGATGTCGGGGTTGTCGCGGCGCTTATGCGCCAGGTCTTTGGTAGCTGTCTGCTCTGCCGCCTCTTTCATGCGCTCCTCAGCATCCACCCGCATCGTACGGAACTTGAGCATGACAAAACGGCGATTGTGCTGGCCGATACGCTCCTGCTTGAAGAGCGCCGGGCCAGGTGAATCCATACGGATGAGCAGCGTGATGAGCAGCATCAGCGGCGTGGTGAGGATAAGCAACGGTATGCAGATCGCCAGGTCCATCAGCCGCTTGACGCGGGCGTTCCATCCTGAAATCGCCGGCTCCATCAGACCAATCACCGGGATGCCGTCAATCTCGTCCACGGCGGTCTTGGCGGTCTCCGTCACCACATCCGGCAGCACATACAGTTGGACCGGGAGGTTCGCCAGGCTGCTGATGAGCCAGCTAGCCTCATGCCGCTCGCGTGGGGATAGCGCGATCAGCACCAGATCAACCTGCTTCTCGCGAATGACACGCGGCGCATCGCGCAGGTCACCCTGCCGCCAGCTCACCCAGCGGTGGTAGAGCGCCTCCTGCCAGTGGCTCGGCATGTCCGGCTCGGGGCGGAACTCCCGGCGCGGGCCGACGACGCCGACAATTTCGAGGCCAATGGCACTGCGCGCCGAGACCGCGCGCGCAGCATCGATGGCCAGACGCCCGGTGCCGATGATGAGAATACGCCGCCGGGGCGCGCGCAACCGCGCCAGTGGCCGCAAGATGACTCGCATCAGAGCCAGCAGCACCGCATCGAGAATAACAAACGTCAGCCAGAAGATACGCATGCGGTCGAGCACCAGAAAATAGAGGATGCCGCTGACGGCCAGTCCGGCAAGCCCAACCGCGATGAAAGCGCGCATCGGCGCGAAGATATTGTTGACCCAACTGGAGCGATACAGCCCAAGCAACGAAAAGACGACGGGCCAGACGACCGCGACGATTGCGGCAAAGATGAGCGCATCAGAGGTCTTGAGATAGCGAATCTGCGGAACGATGTGGGCAATGGAGCCGCTGAAGTGTTCGATCAGCACGATCAGCAGCACCGAAAGGCCCGCGTCTACCAGGAGCATCAACTCGCTCAGGCGGGCACGGGCGCGCCGACGATTGGCCAGCAGCCGCTCGACCTCGCGATATTCGGGATTGCGAGAGAGTCGCGCCATCTTCGTGGTGGTGCTAAACTCCATGTCCTCCTCGTCGGCATCGTCAATCGGCGTCGGTGCTGGCGATCCGGGAGCCTGTGCCGACGGGGTGCTCAGCGGATAGGCAAGATCCGGGCGACCACCGTTCATCGGTTGGGGCGAGGAAGGCGACGACCGCGGCTGAGGATCCCGGGCGGGCGGGCGTGGCGGTTGATGTGGCGTATCGGCCTGGTTGGTCGCGCCAGACGACCCATCGCTCCAGGCGCCCTGCCCATGGATTTGACCGTTGTTCTGCCCTGGGTGCGCGCCATTGCTCTGAGCGCTATGGTCGGCCTGCAAGGGATACAGAGACTGTGGGGATTGCGGGGACTGCGAGCGCTGATCCTCGGGCTCGCGTCCCCCATTGTTCTGCCGTCCATGGTGCGTCGTCATCTGGTCCGCCTCTCCCTCAGTTCCCCCGCCAATGCTGCTGGGATCATCTAGGCCGAATCTGAAGGCCACGCTGACTCGTTCACGCTGTCACGCCGCCGGGTTCTGATTACGTATTCATAGCGCAGACCGTGCCACCATCCTGGCGTTCTCCGGTTCAGGTCTACTCCTTTCCACGTCCGCTATCTATGAGTATGACGCAAGTGGCGGTGATGGCGCACCACAAATCGCCAGGAACCGACATAACTTGATAACCGATAGTACTGCTCATGGAGCCAGATTTGTGATTCACGACACCCCTTGTGTATCATCTCCCTCGTGCCTTCGACAAGGCGCAACTCTGACTCTGGACACCTGGCGACAGCAAGACTCTGTCGTCGCTGAGAAGACCGCGTGCAGTTCGCGCGTGTTTTCTAGGAGGGCTATCAATCGCGGTAACGCAGCCGCGAACAGACTCCCGCGGGAGTCTCGAGAGGGGTACTATCTTGGCGCATATTCCTACTGTACTGTCTGGCCGTCTGTCCCGCGCGCGCATGCTGTTTGGAGCAGCGCTTCTGGGAGCGGCGTTCGTAGCGGCACTCGGAGCCAGTGGCTCGATGCCAACGGCTGATGCGGCGAGCGGTCTGCACTATCAGCGCGGTTACTACGTCGCGAATGGCATGCTCTGCTACGGCTGGGCGAACGGGGTCTATCACTGCACCGGCCACTGGCATCGCAGCGGCAGCAAGCTCGTTTCTGATAACCCTTCGTGGGTCCCCAACGCAGCCTCGACCGGCGGAACCTCCAGCGCCGCCAGCAGGCCCAGCACCTCGGCTGTGAAAGTTACCGGCAGCAACACCGCTGCTCAGCCTTGCCACAGCTCCTATATGTTCCCGGCGCACATCAGCCAGTGGACGGTGCCGGTGAGCTGCTACGCGGGTGTCTATCGCGTGAACCCAGCCAACTATGTGAAGCGCCCTGGCTTCGGCTGGTGCAACTGGTGGCCCGAGGTGCTTCATCCGCGCCAGCCCGACATTCTGTGGGGTCGCGAGTATCGCCACTCGTCCACGCCAACACCGGGCGCGGTCGTCCACTTCAATGGTGGCGTTCAGGGCGCGAGCAGAGACGGTCACTGGGCGCAGGTGGTTGCGGTGGCGCCCAATCACTACTGGGTGCTCATCACCGAGATGAACTTCTCGTGGCGCGGCGCTGGCTGGCAGAAGGTCAGCTATCGCTACATCCACGTCGGAGCCGGAGTCACCTTCATTTCGTAGCTGGCGAGCTACCAGTCCAGGTCAGAGCGCATGGGGGCGTGCTTCATGAGGAAGCGCGCCTCTCGTCGTTTTCCGCTCGTTCTCGCAAATTCCGCAGCAGATTGCCCGTGTGCTGTGCCACACACGCTGTCGGTGAAGGAGCAGCAACCCAACGCGTCAATCCGATGGCGGCGTTCGCGGCAAGGTGAGCATGCCGCGAAGCTGGGCTATTCCTCCCTGCACCCACGGCGATAACGTTTGGTCCGCTCTCTATCCCTGGGACATCCCTATGGTGTCCGCGCTGGCTTGGTGGCCCTGGCCAGCGTGGGCGTGGGGCGCGCGGGTGCGGGCGGCTTCCGCCGCCGCGATGCGGAGGAGTTGGGGGCGAGGTCCGTGGCGCGGGGAACGGCGACCGTGAAACACGAACCTTTGCCCGGCGTGCTCTCGACCGAGACACTGCCGCCCATCGCCTCCGTCAGCTCCTTCACCAGCGCCAGCCCCAGCCCCGACCCACTGGCCGACTGCATCCGCGTACGGTCGCTGCGATAGAACCGCTCCCAGATGCGGGGCAGGTCGTCCGCCGCGATGCCCTCGCCAGTATCCTTCACCTGGAGCAGCACGCGCTCCGCATCAGCCGACGCCGAAATCGCCACGATGCCACCGGGTGGCGTGTGGCGGATACCATTGTGCAGCAGGTTCTGCAGCACCTGGTTTAGCCGGTTGCTGTCTACCAGCGCCAGCGGCAAGTCCGGCGCGACCTCCGCGACGACCTCCACCCGCCCCGACTGCCACGCCAGCGGCGCCACCGTCTCCGCGATCCGCCGCACGTCGTCGCCGACATCCGCCGGGATGCACCAGAGATCGAGCTTATTCACCTCAGCGCGCGAGAGCGTGAAAAGATCCTCGATCAGCGTCTGGAGCCGCCGTGTCTCATGCTCCATGATGTCCAGATCGTGCCGAAGTGAGGCGGGCGGCGTGTCCTTCTCGTCCCAGCGGGCGCGCGCCGACTCCAGATAGCCGCGCAGGGTGCTCACGGGCGTGCGTAGCTCGTGCGAGACGCTGGCCACCAGCTCGCGCCGCGCATCCAGCAAATGCGAGACGGTGTCGCGCTCGGCCTCCAGATCGCGCACCGCCGCCGCCAGGTCCGTCGCCATCGCATTGAAGTTCGCCTGAAGCTGCGCCACCTCGTCCGCGCCCTCGACAGGCACCCGCACGCTATAGTCGCCCTCGCGGAGCGTGTTCGTGGCGGTCGTCAGTTTGCGCAAACGGCGGGTGGTGCGTCGGGCGAAGATGTAGGAGAAGAGCAGCGACGGCGGTAGCACTACCAGCACAGCAATCACGGTCAGAATGCCCATAAAGACCAGGATCGGCAGAATCTGCGGCTCGATGCTGTGGGTGAAATAGACGTTCGTGAGCACGATGAACCCAAAGAGCGCGCCCGAGCCGATAACCACCACCAGCAGATGCGCATTGGTCAGCGACCAGACCAGACTGCGGCGGCGCAGGCGATTCCACCAGAGCAGCAGCGTGATACCCGTCCGCACCAGGAGAAACGCCCCAGCCAGCACCAGCATCCAGAGCACCGAGTACCGGGAGAGCAAGAGGTCGGCGAGCCTGCTTCGTGCGGACGCCTCACTGATTTGCGCGGGTGGTATCGAGGCTAACAGCGACTGCACCAGCAGCGTGATGATAATCGTCGGCGCGATGGCCAGCACGAGCGCGGCGCCGAGGTTGATCAGCAGGCGACGCCACCAGCTCCGGGCGAGGCGCATGCGAAAGGCGGCCCAGAGCAGGCTGGCAACCCCGCTGATGAAGAGGATGACGACGATAGAGCCATTGGTGGCTCCCGCATTCTGCCTGGCCGTCCCTGGCCCAGTGACGACAGCCCAGACCTCCGCTGGCACGATGACGATTGCCCAGACCAGCGCCAGCACCTGCGGTATCAGCGCCTCCGCAACGGCCTGTATTGGGTGCGTGCGCAGCCAGAGCGTCTTCCACCGATCTCGAATGAACCGCCACACCAGCGCAATCTGTGGGCCAAGGCGCAACCACACTTCGCGCCACCACGCCTGACCTTGCGCCAGCCATAGCCGCAACTGGTCCATCTGGTGCGCGGCCTGTCGCATGGGTCGCATGGATCTGATGGGTCTTATCGGTTTCATCGGTTTCATTGGCCGCCTTCCTGTTCGAGTCGGAGCCGATAGCCGATGGACCAGACCGTTTCAATCTCCTCGCCGAGCGCGCCGAGCTTCTTACGCAGCCGCAGGACGACGTTATCCACCGAACGGTCGCCGCCGATGTAGGATTCGCACCAGATGGTTTCGAGCAGGTAGGTGCGGCTGAAGGCGCGTCCGGGGCTGCGCATCAGCAGGTGGAGCAGAGCGAACTCGGTCGGGCTGAGATCGAGCGGCTCGCCCTCCAGCGTCGCCAGGTGCGAGGCGGCATCCAGCCGCAGTGCCCCGCGTGTCAGCGTCGCAGGCGCGCCATCGCGATCCGCCGCCAGCATCTGTCGCAGCAGCTCCTGCCGCCGGAGCAGCGCCCGCACCCGCGCGATCAGCTCGCGCATGCTGAACGGCTTGGTCAGGTAGTCGTCGGCGCCAACCTCCAGCCCAACGACACGGTCGGTCTCCTCACTGCGCGCCGTCAGCATCAGCACGGGCGTCGGCGCTATTTGGCGAATCTGCCGTAGCACCTCCAGGCCATCCATGCCGGGCAGCATCCAGTCGAGGATGACGACATCGGGCGAGACGCTGACATGCGCAGCCAGCGCGGCGCGCCCATCGGCCACATGCTGCACGCGGTAGCCCGCAGCCTCCAGTTCGCGCACCACCACCGCCGCCAGCTCGCGCGCATCCTCTACCAGCAGTATCGTCGCCATAATCGCTACCCTCGCACCACGTTCATTCGTAGACCTTTCGACATTATATGCATGAGGGCGGCCAAAAGAAGCGCTCGCCATGGCCACACCGCCACATTGCGACAGACTTGCGACACATTGATGATAGCCCGGTAACAGCGCCGTCACACGCCGCACGCACCATCTTTCGTCTATCTTAATGAATGAGGAATAGCGCGCCCAATGCAGGAGCCAGCATGATCAACGCAACAGACCCATCACCACAGCAGCAGATACCACCGCCACCGAGAGTACCGATGCGTGTCCGCATGAAACGGCTGGCGCTCAGCAATCTCGTCGGATTGTGGCGGGTACTCCCCACCTGGATGAAGCTGCTGGTAGTGCGCCTGAAGACGCCGCGCCTCTCGATGGGTATCTGTGCGCTGGTGTTGGATGAGCGCGGGCGGCTGCTGGTGGCGCATCACACGTATCGCAGGAAGCCCTGGGGGCTGCCCGGCGGCCTCATCGGCAGGGGCGAACATCCAGACGCGGCGCTTGGGCGAGAGTTGCGTGAGGAACTGGGCGTCGAGGTGTCTGTTGGCCCGGTGATCTGCGCCGAAACGTGGCCGCCGGGAAAACACCTGACACTCTACTATGCTGTTGCTCTGCATGGCGCGCCTGTGGCCGATGGCATCGAGATTGACGACTTCCGCTATGTGACCTCGGACGAGGCCCGCCTCCTGCTCGGCCCGGCGGCGGACCGCTGGCTGGCGGCGCTGGCTAACCGGCGCACGTAGGCCGGGGTGAGGGGGAGACGAGGAGAGGGCTGCCGAACGGGTTCACCGTTGGACTACATCTGCAAGCCCCTCTCCCTGGAAGGGGGAGGGGTTGGGGAGGGGGCGGTGGCCCCAGTGACAACATCGCGTGCGAAACCAGCAGTGATATGCAGTGATATGCAGTGATATGCAGTGATATACAGTGATATACAGTGATATACAGTGATATGCAAGGTACGAGATTAGCCACGGACTTCAGCCTGCGGCGCGCGTTTCTCAGGCAACCGCCGCCAGTCAGATTCATCGCCTCATCATCTCTCCAAGCCTTTTCACATTCGCCGATTGGCTGCGACAAAGTTGCGACACGTGCGCGATACGGTCGTGACAACTGCGCGTTACCATGATGGTGAGCGAGGAAGAACCCACGTAGCACTCGCACGACGCGAACGTTGTCAATACATCGCACATGTGAATTCACTGGAAAGGCATGACTCCATGGTCGAAACCATGAGCGCAACAACCCCACGAGCGACAGGCGCCAGCGGCGAGATCGCAATCCGCACGCATGGCCTGACCAAGCAGTACGGCGAGCGGCTGGCCGTCAACACGCTCAATCTTGAGGTCTATCGCGGCGACATCTTCGGCTTCCTTGGGCCGAATGGCGCGGGCAAGACCACCACCATCCGTATGATGCTCCATCTGATAACACCCACCAGCGGCAGCGTCGAGATCCTCGGCCACGACATCGCCACGGACAGCGCCGTGGTCCTGCCTCGGGTGGGCGCGCTGGTCGAGACTCCGGCGCTCTACCTCTATATGTCCGGGCGCGATAACCTGCGCGCGGTTGGTTCGGTGCTGGGCGGCGTGCCCGAGTCGCGCATCGACGAGGTGCTGGAGCTGGTACGGCTGAAGGGCCGCGACCGCGATAAGGTCAAGACCTACTCGCTGGGCATGAAGCAGCGCCTCGGCGTGGCGATAGCGCTGATGCAAGATCCCGATGTGCTGGTGTTGGACGAGCCGGCCAACGGACTCGATCCAGCGGGCATCGTCGAGATGCGCGACCTGCTGCGGTCGCTGGCCGCCGCTGGCAAGACAATCTTCATCTCCAGCCATGTGCTCACCGAGGTGCGTCAGATATGCACCCGCGTCGCCATCCTCGACCAGGGACGGCTCGTGACCGAGACGACAATCGATGAACTGGTCAAAGGGCATGGTGAGTTCGCAGTGCAGCTGGAACCCGCACACACGCACGAGGCGCTGGCGCTGGTGCGCGCGCAGCCGTGGGGACGCGACGCCCGAATGGATGAGCAGGGCATGCTGATTACCGCCGCGCCAGATGGCCACGGACGCGACCTCAATCTCTTCCTGATTCACGCTGGCTTCGCGCCAGAAACGATAGCCCCGCAGGCGCAAGACCTGGAGCAAATCTTCCTGCGCCTGACCAACTCCAATTCGGGAGATGCGCAATGAGCACTGCTGTAACCGTTACCCCATCCGCGCCCATCGCGACACCGTTGCATAGCGCGCGGCCCAGCTTTGTCGGCATTGTGCGCGGCGAACTCTTCAAGGTCTCACGACAGATCAGCACCTGGGTGCTCGCCGTGCTCTATCTTGGCGCTATTTGCTTGCCCTATCTCGTCCTGCTGGGCAGTGGTCGCATCAAGACCCAGGTGCGCGACGACCCGATGAGCGCGCTCTACAGCGTCCTTGGCGTGGACATGGTGATTCTGAAGGTCTTTGGCGGCGCGCTCATCATCATCGTGACGGCGCGGCTGATCGGCATGGAGTACTCCGGCGGAACGATCCGGGTGCTGCTCTCACGTGGCGTGGGTCGGCTGCAACTGCTCTTTGGCAAGCTGACCGCGCTGGCGCTCATCGCGCTCGGTATTGCCGTCGTGACGCTGCTGCTCGATCTGCTGCTGACGGTCGTGCTGCTCCTGGCCACCGTCGGCAACCTCGACCTCTTCAAATCGGCGACCAGCGCCTACTGGTCGGATGCCGGGATGTATCTGCTGCTGGCGCTGGTGAGCATCGGCGTCACCATCCTGATGGCGACGGCGGTGACAGTGGTCGGGCGCTCGCTGGCCTTCGGAGTTGCCGTCTCGTTGCTCTGGTATCCCGCCGAGAACATCTCCGTGTTGTTCCTCATCCTGGGCTACCGGCTGACTAATAGCACCTTCTGGACGCTGGTATCCGGCGACTTCCTGGGGCTGAACCTCAACGCGATGGCGGGGGGTATCCTCCCGCCACGAGCTGCGGTGGCGTCCAGCATCACCTTCACGACGCCGCTGGTACCGGTGGATGGTGGCCATACCCTGCTAGTGACGGCGCTCTGGGCCATCGTCTTCGCAGCCGTCGCGATTGTCTTAACGGCACGCAGGGACGTGAAGGAATAGGCGACGGACCTCACCCCTACCCCCTCTCAAACGAGAGGGGGTAGCCATGCCATATCATGCTTTTCTTGGTTCAGGAGGATTGATGAGCACCGCTGTTTCTGTTCCCACGCCAACATCGACACCGCTACACAATGCGCGGCCCAGTTTTGCCGGTATTGTGCGCGGCGAACTCTTCAAGGTCTCACGACAGATCAGCACCTGGATACTTGGCCTGCTGCTGCTGGGGGCTATCTGCCTGCCCTATCTCGTCGAGCTGTCAAGCAACTTCAAGGAGGGCATGCAGCAGAGTCCCACCTGGGCGATCTATAAAACACTCGGTACCGATATGCTGGTGCTCAAGGTCTTTGGTGGCGCGTTCATGATTATCGTCACAGCGCGTCTGATCGGCATGGAGTACTCCGGCGGGACGATCCGGGTGCTGCTCGGACGCGGCGTTGGGCGGTTGCAACTGCTCTTTGGCAAGCTGACCGCGCTCACCCTTATCGCGCTGGGCATGGTGATTGCGACACTGCTGCTCGACCTACTGCTGGCGGTAATTCTCTCGCTCATGAACGCGGGGAATATGGACCTGTTCAAGGCGGCCACGAACGCGTTCTGGTCGGACGCCGGGACGTATCTGCTGCTGGCGCTGGTGAGCATCGGCGTCACCATCCTGATGGCGACGGCGGTGACGGTGGTGGGGCGCTCGCTGATACTTGGCCTGACCGTGGCGCTGGTCTGGTATCCCGCCGAGAATTTCTCGATCATCTTTCTGGTGCTGGGGCAACGACTGACCAATTCTGACTTCTGGTACCTGCTCTCCGGCAATTTCCTGGGCCTCAATCTGAACGCGATGCCAGCGATCATCCTGCCCCAGCGGGCATCACCGGCGACAAACTTCAGCTTCAGCACCCCTCTGGTGCCGGTGGATGGCGGGCACACGTTGTTGGTCACAGCACTCTTCGCTATTGCCTTCGCCATCGTTTCAATCGTGCTGACCGCCCGGCGCGATGTGCAGGAATAGCAGGCGAGTACACAGGCCAGGGGTGGCGCAGGGAGGCTCCTACCCCTCGCAGTCGTCTTCGCCACACGCGCAGGAGGCGCGCCCAGCTCGCGCACCCTCGATAGCCTCACGCGTTTCCGGAATCAACCAGTAGAGCAATGCCAGCGCGGCGAGGCTATCTGCCCACCACCACCCGAAGGCAGCGTTGAGCAGCAATCCAAGGAATAGCGCGCCTGCCATATATGCGCAAGTGATGGAGCAGGCGGCGTCGCCACGCAACGCGGCGCTTCCGAGTCTGGCGGCGATGATACGCTTGCGCCATGCGAGCAGTGGCATGCCGACGACGGCCACCAACGCCAGCCCAATCCCAACAGGCGAAGACTCAGCATGAGAGTGCAGCAGCAAACTAAGCGCCGAGGTCGCCACAATATAGGCGCAAAGCAGAATCAGCGCGACGCCTGCGACCCCTGCGGCCCGCCCCTCTGCGCGCTCGACGCGATCCAGCGCGCTGCCCCGTGCCTCAGTGACCAGCCGCCACAGCAGAACGCCTCCTGTTACCAGTTCGATCACGCTATCAAGGCCGAACGCGGTGAGCAGTACGCTCCTGGCGATCAGGCCAGCGCCGATGGCAATCGCCGCCTCAAGTAGCATCCAGGCAACCGTCACCACTTCAATTGCTATGCCTGCGCGAACGTGGGCGGCGCGTGCGGATGGGAGCGGGACGCCAGTGTGGAGTGCGCGCATCGTCATGCCCTACCTTCGTGTGCCATCTTACGCCTTCCAGCGAACATCAGCAGTTCTCGCTATGAGTATACATTCGCCTCTGCGTAGCGGCTAGAATACACCGCAACTCAGAAAAACGGGCACCCAGCCCCGAGGACTTGGGGCTGGGTATCAGGTACAGATAGTGCATGTATGGATGCGGTTGTTACTGCGCGGTGCTCGATGCGGGCGTTGGCGCGCCGCTGGCGGGTTGCGCGATGGGCGCGTGTTTGCGCGTCTCGCGCCAGAAGAGACCGCCCGCGACCACCAGGTAGAGGGCGTAGGCGATGGCTTGCAGCACCGTTGGATTGTCGCTATAGCCCAGCAAGCCGTGCAGCAATCCGCCAACCGTGCTCTCGTCGCTCAGGACTGCCCGCAGATCCCAGAGATGTGCCGTGCCGAATGACAGCCAGCCCAGCGTCTGCATCTGGCCGACGGCGCTGCCCAGCAGGCCAGCCGCGAAGAAGATCAGCACGATGCCCATCACGCGGAAGAAGATGCGGAAATCGAGACGATAGCCCAGACGATAGATGAGCACGCAGAGGCCGATGGCCGCCAGCAGCCCCAGCAGCGCGCCGAGCACCACCAGCACCGCGTCGCCCTGGAAGGCGGTGGCCAGCGTGAAGACCGCCGTCTCCACCGCCTCGCGGCCGACGGTGGTGAAGGCAAGCAGGCCAAGCGCCAGCCCCGACCCCGCCGCGCTCGCCTTCGCGGTGATCTCACGCTTGAGAGTCCGGCTGTGGCGCTGCATCCAGAAGGTCACCGCGGTCAGCAGGACCACCGCGACCAGAAACGTAATGGCCTCGAAGACCGCCGCGAAGGTCGTGTCTTCATATTCGTGGATGGTCGCGTAGACCGCGATCCCGCCGCCGAGCGCCGCCAGAATCGCCAGCGCCGCGCCCGCCCACACCGCGCGCATCTGCGACGTCTGCCCCATCTGGCGAAGGGCCGCCAACAACATGCCAATCACCAGTGCGGCTTCCAGGCCTTCGCGCAGGAATAGCACAAACGTTGTGACCACGCTACACTCTTTTCTAAGGTTCGCCGTCTATCGCTATTTTCGGCCTGTGTGGCGCCAATGCGCCAGGCATCCGTGTTACTCGAAATGAAGCGCCGGGCTAAATCTGAGTCAGCTACTCGGATATTAGCATGGCCTAACCAGACAAGTCAACAAATCACACCTTCGTGACCCAAACTTGAGCGAGATGCGGGAGCGAAATTGGCAGCAATTCGCCTGCGCACGATCGGTTGTTCTGGGATACAATCAGTGTGCGGTGGCGTCCCCTGAGGAGACGTTCACCAGGCAGGCTGCAAACAATTGGAGGGATTTCCATGTCGCGCGTCACACCCGACCAACTTCGCGAGATGAAGACACGTGGTGAGCGCATCGCCATGTTGACGGCTTACGACTATCCCACCGCCCAGATTCTGGATGCTGCCGGGCTGCACATCCTGCTGGTCGGCGACAGCATGGGCATGGTAGTGCTGGGCCATCCGACGACGCTCCCCGTCACACTCGACGACATCATTCGTCATACCCAGGCGGTCGTGCGCGGGACCGAGCACGCGCTCATCGTCGGCGATCTCCCGTTCGGCTCATTTCAGGTCTCGACCGAAGAGACGATGCGCGCGGCCATCCGTATCATGAAAGAAGCCGCGCCGCAGGCCGTCAAACTGGAGGGCGGGCGTCGTGTGGCCGGGAGCGTGCGGGCGCTGACCGAGGCGGGCATCCCCGTCATGGGCCACGTCGGCCTCACGCCGCAGTCGGTCAACGTGACTGGCGGCTTCAAGGTGCAGGGCAAGACCGAGCGGGCGGCACGACTTTTGCTGGACGATGTAGCAGCGCTGGAGGAGGCAGGCGCGTTCGCCGTCGTGCTGGAGCTGGTTCCGGCGGAGCTGGCGCGGCTGGTGACGGAGCGTACCAGTATCCCGACCATCGGTATCGGCGCGGGCCCGTATTGCGATGGCGAGGTGCAGGTGGTACATGACATCATGGGGCTTTTCCCAGATTTCACGCCACGTCACACCCGGCGTTTCGCGGAGCTGGGCACGGCCATGCGTGAGGCGGCGCAGGCATACGTCGCCGAGGTGCGCGAGCGCACATTCCCTGGGGCGGCACAGAGCGCCAAGATGAGCGCGGAGGTCATCGCCGCGCTCCGCGCCGAGGATGCTCCGGCCACCGTTCCCGACGCTCCCAGCCAGGAGGAGACGTCCGCCGATGGTCAGGCCGATGGCTACGCGCCACCAAAGCCCACCCGGAAATAGGCTTTTCGTCCATTGCAAGCGTGCGCGGGTGACTGACGTCGCATTCCCTCGTCACAGTCACCAGAACAGCCAGAACGACGATGTCTGGCGGCCACGGTCAGGGGGATCACTTTGCGCTCACTCGTGGGACAGCAACTGGGCGACTATGTGCTGGAGGCCGAGCTCGGCTCAGGCTCGATGGGGGCGGTCTATCGGGCGATCTATCTTCCCAAACGCGCCACCGTGGCGGTTAAGGTGCTGCTCGATGAGCTTGCCACCGATGTCTCGTTCATTACCCGTTTTATCCGCGAGGCGCGGGTCGTGTCGTCGCTCGATCATCCGAATATCGTGCGGGTCTATGACGCCGGGCGCCAGGGTGAGCATATCTACTTCGTGATGGAGTATTTTCCCGGCTCGACGGCTGGCCAGATGCTCAAAGATCGCCAGCGGCTGCCGCTGGAAACGGTGGTCGAGATTGCCATGCAGACCGCCGATGCGCTGGCCTACGCCCACCGCCAAGGGCGGCTCGTTCACCGCGATATCAAGCCCGATAATCTGTTGGTGAATGAGCGCTGCCGTGTCAAGGTGCTGGATTTCGGCCTGGCGCGCATTGAGGGCGCGCGCAGCATCACCGTGGCGGGCACCGTCGTCGGCAGTCTCTATTACGTGGCGCCGGAGCAACTGCTGGGGCACACGCTGGATGGCCGCGCCGACGTCTATGCGCTGGGCATCACGATGTATGAGATGCTCACCGGCCACCGTCCCTATCGAGGCCAGACGCTCACCGAGATGAGCGACGCGATTCTCTCGGGGACGGCGAAGCCGCCAAGTCGGTTGGTAGCCTCGGTGCCGCCGGAGCTGGAAGGGATCATTGGGCGCGCGATGGCGCGTGACCTGGAATACCGCTACCCCGATGCGGGCGAGCTGCACCGCGACCTGCGCAACTTCCAGATGCAACTGTCCCACATCTCGACCGCGCCGCTGCCACTCCCCGCCAAACCCATCCCACCCACCGCGCCACCACGCCTCTCGACGATGAGCCCGCCACACCAGCCGATGCATAACCCGTCGCATAACCCCTTGCACAACCCATTACGCACATCGCCGCCAGATACCGGCGCGCCGCCCATTCGCCGCCAGCGCAACGACTGGTAGGCGCCGCACAGTGAGAGGAAACGCGGCACACTGGCCATCGTTGCGGCGGCTGGGCGCGGCCACCATATTGTATACTGAGAGGTGAAGGCCGCGTGTGTGTGGATTGCCGGGCCGTCTTTCTCGGCGGGCGACACGCATGGTGAGGCCAGTCGGCATTTTCGGTGTAATCAACCCGTTATCAGGATTGCGGCGCAGGCAGCGCGGAGGCAGAAGTAGTTATGGCGCAGACGAAAGAACAGACACAACCAGCGGCAAAGTCGCCACCAAAGGCGGCGCAGCGAGCAACTGCGCCGAAACCCACGACACCACCGGCAACCTCACCCGCCCCGAAGGGCAACTGGCTGTCACGACTGCGTCCGCCGCTCACCACCGCGCCCAGCGCAAACGGCAAGCCACGGCAGCGCGCTGGCGGGGCGATGTTCAAGTCGTTCTTTGGCATCCTGATCTGGTTCATCGCGTCGCAGTTCATCATGTATATCCTGTTGATCGTCGATGGCTGGCTGACCAAACCCGGACAGAAACCGCCGCTCGAAACGCTCCATCTCTTTCCAGCCAATACCCCGCTGCTCGGCTGGGTCACGCCGTTCCTGCTGCTCTACGGCGGCGCGGTCATTGGCCTCTGGTTCCTGCTGATTCGCTTCAACCTCATCCCGCGTGATTTCTTCGGCGCCCGCGCCCAGGCCGAGGCCCGCGCCCGCAAGCAGGCCGCAGGCGGCTCGACGACGAATAAGGCAGTGACTGGCGCGACCACCGGCCCCCGCAAGACGCGCGCGCAGCGCCGCTATGCCGAGACGCATGCGCAGATCCAGGCGCAGGCGAGCGCCAAGGGCGGTAAGAATGGCGCGAAATCCACGTCCACGGCCAAAGCCGCGCCCAAGGCAGTAGCCAAAGGCAGTGACACCGGAAAGAACGTCAGCGCGGCCAATGGGTCGAAGGGCGCAAAAGGCGTAAATGGCGCGAATGGCGCAAATAGCGCTAGTGGCGTGCACGACTCGGAATATGAGCAGGTGCGCTCGGCGGACCGTCTGCGCCGCCGCCGCCAGGCAAAACGATAATCCCCAACGGAGCGCCGGTGCCCATCAGGTGAGTCATGAAGCCGCTGATGGAGCGCGGCGCTCTCTGTCGTCCACGCTCTATACTCCGTTCCGTAACTCCGTTCCGTGCCTGCTGACGCTGCTCACTACCTCAAAGGATGAATAATTGATGGGCAAAGTATCCTCCCGCGTTCGCAACCACCCCTTCCCCTATCACGATATCCTCTTCGGCGCGCGCCTGGTTGCCATTCGCGAAGAACCCTCCGCCAGCGGCGAGAACGCCAGCGACATCCTCTTCGACTTCGAGGAACTGCGGCTGGTGAAGCCACCACAGCCCTGTGGCACGCCGCTCTGGCCAGAGGAGCGGGTCGAAGCGGAATACCATCCGCGCACGCTCCGCTTCACCTGCGCCGAATGGGTCCAGCGCAGCCCGGTTTTGCAACATCTCGATCAGGTACCGCCCGAGCATAGCGTGCGCACGATCATGGGCGTGCTCCATTGGAGCGGGCCAGACCTGGGCAAAATCGTCCTCATCTTTACTCAGGAGTCGGCTGACTGTTTGCTGCGGGCCGCCGACTTCATGCTGGAAGATCGCGCTGGCGAACCGCAACCAGCCACATTTCTTCGGCGCTGGTCCAATACGCCGCCGCATCCCGTCGGGCTGGTGCCCGAACGCCAGAAGGTGTTGCAACGATTCAATGGCGACCCAATCACGATCGCGCTGGGCAACCGCCGCTATCGCTACCGTTTCTTCATCGGCAGCCTGCGCCACCAGACCCCTGTCCGCCCGGATGTTGACGCTGTGCTCAATCTGTGCGAGCTGGATAATCCCTGGGTCGCGCACGCTGGCCGTCACCTGAATGACCGCTTCGCACGCAAAGGCGAGATGTCCATCGGCATGGACATGAGCGACCTGCTGGCGGAGGCGCGCTGGGTGGTCGGGCGGCTACGTGCGGGCCAGCGGGTGCTGGTGCATTGCTACGCGGGCGTCAATCGCTCCTCAACGGTCTGCTGCGCCGCGCTGATGCTGCTGGAGGGGCTTTCCGCCGAGGAGGCGCTGACCAGAGTGCGCGAAAACCACCCCAGCTGTCGGCCAGACCCCTATAACTGGTTCCTGCTGGAGCACCTGCTGGAGGCGGTTGCCGCCGAGGAGCTGGCGAACGAGGATACCCAGACGCTCCCGGCGCTGGATGCGGCCTCGCTCTTGCGAAGTGAGGCGACGGTGGGATAGAATCCGGGCGCGCATGCCTGGAGAACATATTCACCGGGAGAAGACTATGATACACTACGATGCGGCGGCGATTCGCCAGCGGCTGGAAGCGGATCGCCAGCGGCTGGAAGACGACATCTACCAGCACACCCAGGGCGATGAGGCCGTCATTCCATCCGACCCGATTAGCGATAGTGGCGGCACGCGCGGCCATTCCGCCGAGGAGGCCGACGCCATGGCGGATGCCGAACGCAGCAACCTGGTGCTGGGCAACTCGCGGACGCTGCTGGAGCAGGTGCAGGCGGCGCTGCAACGGCTGGATAACGGCACGTATGGCTTCTGTCAGCGCTGCGGCAAGCCGATTGATGCGCGGCGGCTCGAAGCCTTGCCCTATGCCGAATATGATCTGGAATGTCAGGAGATCGTCGAACGCGAGACGACTCCGTGAGGAGAATTCATGAGCCTTGCTCGACAACGTGATCTGGCGATGGTGGGCCTGGGCCTGCTGGTTATCATACTTGATCAGCTGACCAAACACTGGGTCGTCTCCTATTTCAGCACGAAGCCCGAAGGCTACTCAGTCCCGATTCTGGGCCAAATCCTCTCGCTGGAATACGTGCAGAATCCAGGCGTCGCCTTCAGCCTGCTCGAACGCCAGACGGTAATGTTCCTCTTCATTGCCATCGCCATCGGCGTCATCGGCTATCTCTATTGGCGCTCGCGCGAGACCGGCTCGCTGGCGCTCAAGCTGACGTTCGGGTTGGTGCTGGGCGGAGCTATCGGCAACCTGATCGACCGCTTCTCGCACAGCTACGTCGTCGACTTCATCCACTTTCAGATTCCTGCCATCCACTTCGACTTTGCCGTCTTCAACGTCGCTGATAGCGCCATCTCCATCGGCGTTGTGCTGCTGGCCTTGATGATCTGGCGGATGGGCACAGAGGGCGAGCGCCCCAGCAGTAGCCGACGCCTCTCGACTGGCGACACGGCGGAAACGCCCGCGGAGGACTAGGTGGCCGCCCGTACGAAGAAGTCGGCCTCGCCGCCGCCAGACGACCGCATTTCCATGCTCGCGCCCACCGTTATCGAAGTGACCGGAACCCTCGACGGTGAGCGGCTGGACCGCGCGCTGGCACAGCTCTACCCTGAGCTTTCACGCACGCGGGCGCAGGCTGCCATCAAGGCGGGGGCCGTGCGCGTCAATGGACGGGCAGTGCGCGTCAGCCACCTGCTCGAAGTGGGCCAGCGGATCGAGGTGGACGCGGGCGCGCTCAACGCCGCTGGCGTTGCGGGGTCCGAGGGCGAGTCGCCGCCGCAGGCCGAGGCAATCCCGCTCCGGGTGGTCTATGAGGACGAGCATCTGCTGGTGGTGGATAAACCCGCCGGGCTGGTAGTGCATCCCGCGCCCGGCCACGCCAGCGGCACGCTGGTGAACGCGCTGCTGGCGCACCTGCCGGGGCTGGAGGCTGGCAGCGATGCGACGCGTCCGGGCATCGTCCACCGGCTGGATAAAGACACCTCCGGGCTGATCGTGATCGCGAAGGACGCGCCGACGCACGCCGCACTAGCCCAGCAGATGAAGGAGCATAGCACGGTCAAGCGCTATCTGGCGCTGGTGGAGGGGCGCATGCCCGCGCCGGAGGGCGTGATCGACGCGCCCATCGGTCGCGATCCCCGTCATCGCCAGCGCATGGCGCTGGTGAGCGAGGTCAACGGCGGACGTGAGGCGCGCACTCGCTTCAAGGTGCTGCGCGAGATCCGCGGGCGCTCGCTGGTGGAGTTGCAGCTCGAAACGGGGCGGACGCATCAGATTCGCGTGCATCTCGCCTCGGTGGGGCATCCCGTCGTCGGCGACAGCGTCTATGGTCGTCCGCGGCTACCACTCCCGCCGCGCCAGTTTCTGCACGCGACCCATCTGGAGTTCGTTCACCCCACGACGGGCGAGTGGCTCATCTTCGACGCGCCGCTGCCGCCCGACCTGGCCGATTTTCTCGCCGCGCAGGAATGAGTATAGCCAGGCAGAATGAGACAGGCGAGTGAGTCGGATGATATGAAATCATATAAACAGGACGAATTCAATGGCTGGATACGGAGGAACAACAGTCTGCTCGAACATTCGCAAGCGACTTTCACGTGCCTTTGTAATGAGAATCCGGCTCAGCGGTGTTACATCCGGTAAGGAGAGCGCCTCATCCAGTCTAAAGAATCGGGCATTGCGGACCTCAACACCATCCGCATGCGCGTCCTCGTTGGTTGCCTGTAAGAGGAAAACGAGATAGGTGCTGTTCTCGCCGGGATGCATCCTGCTACCTACCGCAATGAGTCCACGCACATCTGCATTGACTCCTGTCTCCTCGAAGACCTCGCGTTGCGCGGTAATATCAGCAGTCTCTCCCGGTTCGACATAGCCACCTGGAATCGCCCAGTGATTCTCGTGCTGACCATATCACATCTGGACGAGGAGGATTTTGTCACCAGAGAGGACAACCGCACCCGCGCCGACCGAATATCCCTGGCGGTATCGTGACGCATCGAAGGTCATCTAAGCGTCCGCCTTTCTTGCCCTGAGCTAATCTTCGCAATCTAGAGATTACCATACAACCAGAATTAGCTGCAGGGCTTCAGCCTGCGGCGCGGGTACCCCAAGAAGTATGCTATTATTCAGTTCTCCGGGCTGAATAGCCTTCTGAGGCCGTATCTCACTGACATCTTGTACAATCTTTACTTTTCACCCTATTCCACCGTATATTTCTACGGCTGGGGGAATCGCGCCCCCACCGTGCGACTACATCGAGCCGCCTCCCGAACCGTCGTCATCCGGCGCTTCGCAGCATTCCACGCAAGGGATGGAAGCTGTCTCAGGCAGGGAGCTTGATCGCAGAGAAAGGGACCGTATGAGTACCGATGGCAGTATGCACGCCGAGCAACCCGCTCGCGGCATGCTTGTTGGCACCTATCTCAGTTGGTACATCGGCTGCTTCCAGAGCGGAAACAGCTAGCGCCGCCCGCGCGTAGAATGCGCAGCGCCGCGCATGGTAGAGGAGATTCGCTACGTGTTCGGACCCCACCTGATTATCGATGGTTCCCGTTGTAACACCCGCAAGCTCGCAGATCGCATCCTCGTCGAGCAAGTGCTGAACGACTACCCCGCCGCAATCGGCATGACCAAAATCGGCGGCCCCTACATGTTCGAGTACCAGGCGCCCGACCCCGCCTATTCTGGCGTCTCCGGCCTGGTCGTCATCGCCGAGAGCCACATCGCCATCCACACCTTCCCCGAGCTGGATTACTTTACGATGGACATCTTCTCATGCAAGAATTTCGACCATGAGAAGGCCATCGAGTATATCCGCACCGCGTTCGACGTGGAGGAGATGGACCGGATGCTGGTGCAGCGCGGCCTCTCGTTCAAAGGGCCGCATCACGGCAAGAACGGCGCGACCGACGAACTGATCGCCGCCGCCGAGGCACGCCTGAAGGCTGGCATCATCAGCAAAGAGCCAGCCCTGCCCGATGAAACGCCCGATGAAACGCCTGGTGAGCAGCCGGGCGAGACGCTAAGCGATGAGCGCGCCGCCGTCCTGGCACGTCGCGCCGCCGCCGGACTGGATGCCGCGGGCGGCCGGATGCTCTGGCCGCAGTACGGCGTGACGCCTGACATCGGCACGTACGGCGCTGGCAACGCCACCGATGATGCCTGCGAGCCGTGCGCGCGTGGTGGGGCGGCCGTCGTCGCGCTGATCGGCGACCAGCACGCGCCGACCACCGCCAACGGCACGCCGCTTCCTGCCAGCGAGCCGGTGCTGGTCAATCCGACCGCCTCGATGAGCGGCCTGCTGGATAAGATGGCCGCCACCGGCGGACAGGCGCGGGCGCTGGGGCTGGCGCTGGCCGAATGGGAGCGGCTGGTACGCGCCGAAAAGACGACGATTGCACTGACGCTCTCCGCGCCGGTGGTGGCCGAGGGCATGCGCGAGCTGCTGGTCTACGCCGTCGAGCGCGGCTATGTGGATAGCATCATCGCCAGCAGCGAGAATCTGCTCGCCGATCTCTACGAGGCGCTTGGTCATGCGCACTTTGTCGGCGACGATGGTGCGATGCTGATGACCGACGAGGGCCAGGAGCACGCGCTGACGATCTTCCGCGACTTCCTGGCGGAGCAACAGCCAGGCGTCGCCGCCTCGGATCTTTGGCAGCAGCTGGGCGCAATCCTGCCGACGCAGGCGCCGCGCAAGGGACTGCTCCAGGCAGCAGCGCAGACTGGCACGCCGATCTATACGCCCGACCTCGGCGTCGGCGCGTTCGGCGCGGCGCTGCTGGCCCCGCGGCCCGATGGGGCGGCCATCTCAGTGGACTCCGCTGCCGATACGCTTGCTCTGGTACGCACGCTGGCGGCGCGCGATGCGTTCGGCGTCATCCAGTGTGGCGCGGGCGCGGCTGATGCGCTGCTAGCCCAGGCGCAGGCGGCCACGGGTCTGCTGGGCCTGCCGACTCCGGCGCTGGTTGGCGTCGTCGCGTTGGGCGCGCAACCCTTCGCCACGGGCAGGCATGCCATTGCCGTCCGCGCGGAAGCCTCGCTGGCGCTGCCACTGCTGGTAAGCGGTCTGTCCCAGCGCTACCCGCAGACGCGGACGCGAACCGCCGACACCGAGAAAGCGCCCGCGCTGGCGTAATCCCCCAACTACGCGAATGCCCCCTCTCTCGACCGTGGAGCTGGGGGCATTGCCGTGTCGGTCTGTCAGTTGTCCTCAGTGTTTCGCCAGCCAGTCGAGGACGGCCCGCGTAAACCATGCGGGGCGGGCGTTGTGGACATCGTGTCCAGCGCCCTCCACCACAATCGTCTGGCCATGCGGCAGGCGCGACGCTATCTTGTCGAGCAGCGCCCTGGGAACGAGCATATCGTGCTCGCCAGCGATGAGCAGCACCGGACAGGCGATATCTCCCGCCTTTTCGGCGCTCATGTCGCCGCTCATGTCGCCGCCAGCCGCGATGATGGCGCTGAACGCCTTGACGGCGCTCTGGGTCATCGCGCGCGCGTTGGCCTCGCCGTAGGTGGCGACGAGGTAGTCGCGATAGCCCCGCATCGCCGGGATCGGATGGTCGATCACGTTGTTCATAGCCGCGCGCAGCTGGCCGTCAGGGTCGCTGATCGTGTCAACACGTATTGTATCGTGAGGAGGCGCGTTATCTATATCTTGCCCTATTCCGCGCCGATCCGCTCCAGGATGATAACCGGAATCTGCCGCGAGGTCTTCTGCCGATACTCGGCGAAACCGGGCATCTGCGTCGCGTGCTGGGTGAAGAGTCGCTCGTACTCGTCGCCGGTGGCGGGGGTGGCGCGCGCCTGGAAGTGGTCGTCGCCCACCTCGACGGTCACGATGGGGTTGGCGAGCACGTTGTGGTACCAGGCGGGATTGGTCGGCGCGCCACCCTTGGAGGCAAGGACGATGTAACGGTCGCCATCGCGCGAGTAGGCGAGGGGGTTCGTGCGCGTCTCGCCGCTCTTCGCGCCCTTCGTAATTAGCAGCAGCAAGGGTAGCGGGTGGTTGGTCTTGCCGCCGTTGGCGCGATACTGCTCGATGATCGCCTGATTGTAGTTACCTGGGCCGCTCATGGTTTCTCCTCTATGGGATAGGGTCAAATAGATAGTTACTTCATAAATACTACCATCAATTACGCAGATTCGACCTATACTTTTGGACAGGCGAGACGATATTCGATACCACGAAGCAGTATCGATCTTGTAGGTTGCCCGCCGCAGCTGAAGATCATAGCGAGGCATACCTGTCGCCGCGTAGGTATCCGACCCCCATAGGTATCTGATTGCTGGCTATGGCTTGCGGCGCTTGAGAAGTACACGGTACTGTACCGCACTCCACTGTGTTACTGTGCTTATTACGTTTGGTTGATACGCTGGATAAGTCCACTTGGTTGGATTGTTGAGTACAGGCGCGAAGCCGACAGCTTCCCAACCCTGCGCCCCCAACGGGGCCAATACTGCCTCCATGTCGTCATCGCCGTTGCATAACACTGACTTATACTCCCACTGTTCCGCCATCTGACTTCCCTCTCTCGCGCTACTCTGCCACATTGCTTCAAGACAGCGATGTGCTACACCTACACAGGCAAGGAACCCATATTACTTTCATCCGTCCCTAAGATGCAGGTATCCACCAGAGGGTTCTTATTCCCGTTGTAGGTGTATTGGTAGTAGATGAAGAAGGTTCCCGGCGTCTTAGCGTTCCCGATGGCATCCACGAAATCCTTGGCAGGAAGGGTATTGGCGAGGCTGACGCTGGTGTAGCGCTGGACAAAGCCATCCGCTAACGTACTGTCAAACGTAACCGCCGTGGTGCCAGTCAGTTTGGCGTCTGCGGGGGCGAAGCTGGCGCAATACGTTTTGGCCTGGGCGACAGTCCACCATGCTTGGAAGCGGCTGACATCGTTCTCGATACCAAACACCCGGTGCGGTGAGGTTTCATCGTAGTCCGGGCCAAAGTCACCTGCGTACGTGACGGTATGCACCTTGCCCAGTGGCCCCATATACGTCCACCCATAACCGGAATCCAACAGTGCGACGGGACTAAATTTGTTATTGAACGCGGCCATGCTACCTCCCAACGTAACCGCATTCTGTGGGACAGTTGGCCCTGATGGCGTCGAGGTAGTCAAGGGTGTCCTTATCGGTGATGGAGGTGCATCTATTATCGTGGTAACACCGCAGGCAGACAGGCTACCCGGCAGTGTCAGCATCGTCAACGTCGCGAGAACAGTGAGAAGTAGCCTCGTACGCCGTCTCATAGCCACTGTCCCTCCGCACTCGTTCAGCCAGCATTCCGTCTTGCGCGTCTACTCTACGCCTGTTTGGCATATACGTCAATCGAGAATTAACGGAACACTTGTGATGTCATCATGTTTACTCTCTCATAGGCGCACTTGCACACGTTTGCTATCATAGCACTGATATGGTGATAGCAGGCTGCTAGCGTGAGGGGCGAGTCAGATGGCAAGGCGACGAGGGCGGCGAAGATATGCGCGGCAAAGCGGGATGACTTCGTAGGTGTATTTCTCATCCTATTTGCGTGTCTCATTTTCGGTGTCATCGGAGAAGCCGCACAAAGCGTGTCAGAGGCGTTGCAAGGTATTCCCCAGTGGGTATTTGTGATGATAGCCATCGTTCTCGTTCTCGCATTTGCAGGTGTCGTGGCCTTATTCTTCTGGCTTCGCCTACGCCGCCGCCAAATCTGGCTGGCGCATGTGCATACGTTGGGCGATTTATTGGCGCTGACACCGACACAGTTCGAGTTGGCAGTTGGCGAACTGCTGACTCGATGGGGCTACCGCGATGTTCGCCATACAGGCGGCGGGGGCGACTTGGCAGCCGATTTGACCTGTCGCACGGCAGACGGGCGGCTGCTTGTTGTGCAGTGCAAACGCTATGCCCCAGGCAATTCAGTGGGTTCGCCGGAGGTGCAAACGTTTATCGGCATGTTGAACGTGCATCATGGAACGCGCCTTGGTATCTTCGTCACCACGTCAAGCTTCACCCAACCCGCCCTCGCGCTGGCCCGTCAGCATAATCTGCGCACGATAGATGGAAACGAGTTGACACAGCATATCCAGCAGATGCAAGCGCAAGTACAGGCCTAGCTACGAAAATGCAAGCAGTTATATGCGGCGAATTGTGCGCGAGTGTCGCCTCGAAAAAGCTCACATGCCCCCAGCCCTGATGACATCAGGCGTGGAGGCATGTCAAATCATGTAAAAACAGGTCCGTTACACACGTCCAGCGTGCGCTGGTTCGGCATCCTGTTCAGGCAAACTCTCGCGCACCTGTTCAACGGTAGGTATAGGCGCTGTCCATTTTACTACGGCGGCGGCCCAGGTAAGGCCCGCGCCGAAGGCCACCATGCCCAGGTGCGCGCCGGGGAAGACACGCCCCTGGTCAATCGCCTCGCAGAGCGCTATCGGAATCGCGGCGGCGGAGGTGTTGCCGTACTTCTCGATGTTGACGAAAACCTTCTCGCTTGGCAGATTTAGCCGCTTCGAGGCCGCCTCGATGATGCGCAGATTCGCCTGGTGGGGGATGAAGAGGTCCATATCGGCGGCGGTCATGCCCGCGTTGGCCAGCGCCTCCTCCATCGCCGTACCCATGATGCGCGTCGCGAACTTGAAGACCTCCGACCCGTTCATCTGCACGTAGTTGCGGCGCTCGCGGATCGTCTCCTCGGTGGCGGGCTCCGCCGAGCCGCCGGTCGGAATCCAGAGCAGTTCGGGCCGCGCGCCGTCGCTGCCGATGGTGAAGCCGAGCAGGCCGCCCGGCTCGTCGCTGGCGCTCAGCACCATCGCCCCGGCGCCGTCGCCAAAGAGCACACAGGTCGAGCGATCCTTGAAGTCCACCACCTGCGAGAGCACCTCAACGCCAATCACCAGCGCGTGTTTCGCGGAGCCATTGGCGATGAACTGGTGGGCCACCGAGACGGCATAGAGGAAGCCGCTGCACGCCGCCTGCATATCGAATGCGCCACATTGCGCGCCGAGCGCGTGCTGCACGAGGTTTGCCGTCGAGGGGAAGCGGTAATCGGGGCAGACCGTCGCCACGATGATGAGGTCGAGGTCTTTGCCTTCGAGGCCAGCGCGCTCCAGTGCCTGGCGGGCAGCCGCAATTGAAAGGGTGGACGCTTTCTCGCCCGGCGAGACGATATGGCGCTCCTTGATGCCCGTGCGCGAGGTGATCCACTCATCCGAGGTATCTACGATGCGCTCGAAATCGGCATTGGTGAGCACCCGCTCCGGTACCTTCATGCCCCAGCCAGTGATGGCGCTATAGTGGCCCATGCTACTCCTCTTTCGTCATACCTGTCATGTGCTGATAAGAGCAGATGATTTCGGAAAAAACCGTTCAGAACGCCAGCATGCGCCACACTGAAATAGAGAATGGTGGCTGGCTGATGGCGCCGACCTGCTCACGGCGCTGGGCGGGCCTGCTCAGGCAACATTGCTGTCGCAGCCCATTCTAACATACTCATGGCAAGCAGGTATATCGCAATGCGCCATTTTGCACGGGCAACAGGCTCCCGGTGGAGTGCAGCGCGATGCATGCCGTGGGCATAACTCATCGCGACGTCAGGCAGAAATCCCGCCAGACGCGGTTGACCGTCTCAATTGGGCGCGGTAAAGTTCATAGTTAGACCGCCGTCAAACTAGAGGTCCTACATACAGCGCGGTGTGTTCGGCGGAGAGCAGGAGAAAGCAGGGAGGGTCTCGTGTATTCCTGTGGCTACGGCAATATGACGCGGCGTCTGTTTGGCGCCATCGGGCTTGGGTTGGAGAGCGGCGAGATGGGTGAGCTGGGTGAGATGGGCGCAAATGCCAATGGCGCGCCGAGTTTTTCGCTGCCGGGCGATGTGGCACGCTACGCGCCTGACCGCAAGGCGGACGTGCGCCACATAGACCTCGATGTCACGCTCGACTTCGACGCGGAGCGGGTCGCGGGCACGGTCACCACCAGCTTCGAGACGCTCTTCGAGGAGGTCAGCGAGATCACGCTCGACGCCGCCGACCTGGAGATCGAGACGGTGACGATGGCGGGCAAGAAGACGCCGCTGCGCTTCTGGAGCGAGGGCGAGAAGCTGCACATCGCCCTCAACCGCACCTACCATCACGGCGAGGAGTTCGGCGTCGCGGTTCGCTACAGCGCGCACCCGCGCACCGGCCTGGTCTTCGTCAAGCCGACGGTGGGCGACCCAGAGCTGCCGGTGCAGGCGTGGACCCAGGGCGAGACCGAATACCACCACTTCTGGTTCCCTTGCCACGACTTCCCCAACGACCGCGCCACTACCTCGCTGCGCGCGACCGTACCGACGGGCTTCTTCGTGCTCTCCAACGGCAAGCTCGAAGGCGTCAGCGAGACGAGCGACGGCCGTAATACCTGGTCCTGGCGGATGGCGGAGCCGTACCCCGCCTATCTGATTACGCTGGTGGCGGGCGAGTTCACCGAGCTGAAGGACTCCTGGCGCGATATTCCGGTCAACTACTACGTGCCGAAGGGGCGCGAGGCCGACGGCCACTTCATGTTCGATAAGACGCCTGCGATGATCGAGTATTTCTCCGAGCGCTTCGGCGTCGACTATCCGTACGAGAAGTATGCGCAGATCGTCGCCGAGCAGTTCACTGGCGCGATGGAGAACGCCAGCGCCACCACCCACAGCTACCGGCTGCTGCCCGACGCGCGCGCCATCCTCGACTACACGCCGGAGCCGGTGGTCGCGCACGAGCTCGTGCACCAGTGGCACGGCGACATGCTGGCGGTGCGCGATTGGGCGCACACCTGGCTCAAGGAGTCGTCGGCGGACTTCTACGAGGCGACCTGGCGCGAGCACTCGGATGGTGTGGACGAGTTCCGCACCGAGATGCGCGACTATCTCCAGGCGTATCTGGAGGCCGACGCGCGCGGACGGCGTCCCATCGTCTACAACGTCTACCGCAAGAACGGCAACGAGCTCTTCGACCGCCACGTCTACGAAAAGGGCGCGCTGACGCTCAACATGCTGCGGTTCGTCGTCGGCGAGGAGCCATTCTGGCGCGCCGTCCAGCTCTATACCCGGCGCAACCAGTGGCGCGAGGTTATCACCGCCGACCTGGAGCGCGCCTTCGAGGAGGCCACCGGGCGCAGCCTGGCGCGCTTCTTCGAGCAGTGGCTCTACAAGGCGGGGCATCCCGAGTTCAACGTGCGCTACTCCTGGGACGACGAGCACAGGCTGGCGCGGCTGACGGTCCGCCAGACGCAGGAGGTGACCGACCTGACGCCGGTCTTCGTCACACCGGCAGATATCGCCTTCATGGTTCCTGATAAGGATGGCACGCGCGGCGATGATCCCAAAGCGAAGGCGACGCTGACGACCTTCCGCGTCCAGGTGGATGCGGCGGAGCAAACCTTCTACTTCCCGCTGCCACGGCGGCCGTTCTCGGTGCGCTTCGATCAGGGCGGCTGGATCATCAAGACGCTGGACTTCGAGCGGCCGGCCGAGATGCTGCGCTACCAGCTGGCGCACGATCCCGACGTGCTTGGGCGGATCGAGGCGGCGGAGGCGCTGGGCAAGTTGGCCGATCCGCAGAGCATCACGGCGCTGGAGACACGGCTGATCGAGGAGTCGTTCTGGTCGGTGCGTGGGGCGATTGCCGATGCGATAGCGCGGCAACGCAACGAGCGGGCGCTCAACGCGCTGATCGGCGCGCTGGAGCAGGTGGATGAGCCGAAGGCGCGACGGGCTATCGTGGCGGCGCTGGGCGTTTTCCACGCGCCCGAGCAGGCGGCGCTGGCCGAGCGCGCGGCGGCTACCCTGACGGCGCTTTTGGCAAAGGGCGAGCCGAGCTACTTTGTGGAGGCGGCGGCGGCGACCGCGCTGGGCAAGACGAACGTCGCTGACGCCTACGAGCGCCTCGTGCCGCTGCTCGACCGCGGCTCCTGGAATGAGACGATCCGCGCGGGTGTCTTCGCTGGGCTGGGCGCGCTGGGCGATCCGCGCTGTGTGGAGACGCTGACGGGCTGGCTCGATCTCTCGAAGCCGCAGGACGCGCGCATGGTCGCGGCCAACGGGCTGCGCATTCTGGCGACGACGCGGCGGATCGAGGGCGAGGCGCAGGTGCGCGCGGTGGATGCGCTTATCGCGGCGCTGGACGATCCCTGGGAGCTGGCGGTCTTCCAGGCTATCGCGGCGCTGGCGGCCTGGGGCGATCAGCGGGCGATCCCGGCGCTGCAGCGGCTGGTGGACCGTAGCCCCGACGAGCGGGCGGTCCGTAACGCGCGAACGGCGATTCGCACGCTGCAACAGGGGCGGGTTGCCGCCGACGAGACGCGCCAGCTGCGCAAAGACCTGGAGGAGCTTCGCCAGCGCAACCGCGAGCTGACGGAGCGTCTGGAGGCGCTGGAGGCGCAGTCCTCCGCTGGCAGCAGCAACGGCTACGCGCCCGCCACGAATGGCGCTGCCGCCTCAGCCGCAACCAACGGCACGGGCAAGCGCCAGGCAGCGAAGGGCCGCAAGAGCGCGAAGAAGGGGTAGGGACGCGGGCGGATAAATCCGCGCCTCTATGGCCTGCGGCCACGAAGTCCGCCTGAGCGGACTCATCCAGACGCTGCCCTGTGTGAAACCTACAAAGGGCAGCGTTTCTGGCTCCCCTCCCTTTTAGGGGAGAGGGCCGGTGGCGTATCGCCATGTCTACCCATCATCATCATGTCTGCCTCTACCTGTTCGATGGGCAGCGATGGAGCATCTCCCACAATCAGTCGTGCTCAATATCACCAGTCGTGCTCAATATCCCTGGATGAACACGACTGACGAGATGAACACGACTGAGGTGTGTGCGTGTGTGCGTATGTGCATGTGTGCATGTGTGCGGTCCATCCACACCGTCACTCGTGATCATGGTTTCACCACTCGTGCCTATTCTCGGAGGATGAGCATGAGTGAAATGGATGATCATGAGTGATGCGATGGTAGCGGCATCACCTCTCGGCGCCCAAATTAACGTGCGCTATTTGCTTCGATGTGACGAAGGATCTCGTCCACGACGCGCGCGAGCGGTGCGGTAGCGTCGATGATAATCCCGTTTTGCGGAAGGGCTTCTTTCGAGTGATACATGCGCACCGTAATTTCCCGTTCCGCTGGTGTTCCGCCCCAGTCCGTTGGGTCCAGTGCCACCCGCTCAGCAATCCGCCGGAGACTGGTGTCCAGGTCGACCTCAAGAATAAACACGCCGTCAAATAACGCGATGTATTTGGAGGAATTCCGCGAACCACCGCAGAAGAAGGTGACCGCCTCATCCTGGTTGGCGACGAAGGCTTTGACTTTCTCGACATCCCAAATGTGGTGCTCGGAAATGAAGGTCGCCGAGTGCTCGTGCCTGAGGCCCTCCGTCGGATGGCCCGTGTCCGGATCGCCTTGATACGCCAATTCATTGTCACCATCAATGGCCTGGTAGCCGCGCCGCTGCAATTCGGCGCAGACCGCCGTTTTGCCGGCGCCGGACACGCCTTCAACCAGGTAATTTCTCCTGCCCATGGCTCGATAATACCCCTTTCGCATGGAATATTGTACATAAGCTGACTCAACCCCCTGGATTCGCCAGGCTCGGCGTATCGGCTAGGGCCAAATGGCAACGACCGAGACGAAATTGGTTTCAGTCATGTTCATCCTGGAATATAGAGTACGATTGATGAATGATGAGCACGACTGGAGAGCGCATCCGTCTCGCCATCGCTGACCATCCGGCCATCGCTGACCATCGTACAGTGATGGAGAGCGATGTGGATGGGCAGACATGGATGAGTATCATCCCCATCTCGGGCCACTGGCGGACACTCACCCGCCACTCGTGCTCATATCGCTCACTCATGCTCATCCTCAGAGAATAGGCACGGGTGAACATGACCACGAGTACGAGTGGAAGGCGGGCGTCACACCCGCGAACGGCCATACCCGCCGCTGGTGGGCGCGCATCGCCAGTGGCGTTCAAATTGTCCAGTAGTGTTCATCTCCCATGAATGAGCACGAATGAGACGAATGAGCACGACTGGCCGAGCGGCTCGGGGCGGTTCTGGATAGTCCGCGCAGGCGGACTTCGTGGCGGAGCGCAGCGAGGCCCGTCAGGCGCAGTTTTAACTGCCAGCCGTCAATGATGAGCCCATTACAGGATGAGCCGCAGGGCTTCAGCCTGCGGCGCGGGAACCCTAAACGCCCGCCGCCCTGGCTACCCTTTCCGCCCGCGTGTTGGCGGCTTCGGTGGCTTCCCGGCGGGGGCGGCGTCGGGTGGCTTCTTCGTGGTGGGCTCGCGCCGCTCGGCGGAGAGCACGCCTGAGACGTTGCGTATCTCGCGCAGGATGTTCTCCAGCTCCTCGGGGTGGCGGATTTCGAGGACAGCGTTGATCACAGCGCGCTCAGGCCGGTGGCGCGTCACCACCTCCACCCGCAGCATATTGATCTTCGCCGTCGAGATCACGCCCGTCACATCGCGCAGCAGCCCCGTCCGGTCCGCGCCCTCGACGATGATCGGCGCGCGGAAAGTCTCGCCGCCATCGAGCCGCGGCCAGCTGACCGCGATGCCACGCTCCGGCTGGCGCTCCAGCAGCGACCGCAGATTTGGGCAGTCGGCGCGATGGATGACCACGCCCCGCCCCCGCGTCACAAAGCCGTAGAGGTCGTCGCCCGGCAGCGGACTGCAACAGGTGGCGAGGTGCGTCATCATGCCAGCCATCCCCTGCACGCTGACGCCAATCTCCGGCTCGCGCATCGGCAGCGTCTGCGGCAGTTGTTCCGGCTTCACTTCCTCCGGTGGGTGCAGCCGCTCGCGCAGCTTCGCCAGCACCGGCGCCATCCGCAGCTTCTCCGCGCCCAGCGCCACCAGCAGCGACTCCACATCCGGCTGCTTCAGCTCCTCAGCCAGCCATTCGAGGTCATCTTCGGGCAGGTCGTCCAGTCCCTTGCGCAGCCCCATCGCCCGCAGCTCGCGGTCCAGCCGCTCGCGTCCCATTTGCAGATCGATGTCGCGCTCGTGGCCTTTGAGATACTTCAGGATGCGGTCGCGGGCGACCTTCGTGCGCACGATCTTGAGCCAGTCGCGCGTGGGATGGGCATCGTTACGCTTGAGAATCTCGATCACGTCGCCATTCTTCAGCACGTAGTCCAGCGGCACCAGCTTCTTGCTCAGCCGCCCCATGCCATCATCCGAGGTGATGCGCACCCCCGCGACATGCAGCCCCAGGTCGGTATGCACGCGGAAGGCGAAGTCGAGCGGCGTCGAGCCAGCGGGAAGCTCCCGCGCGTCGCCAGCGGGCGTGAAGACGTAAATCTGCTCGCGCAGGACGTCGCCCTTCACGGCATCCAGCGCGCGCTGGGTCGCCGTCGAGCCGGGCGACTGCAACTCCTGCTGCCAGTCTTTCACCTGTTGCACCCAGGATTGCAGTGGCCGCGCCGTCGCCTTCGCGCTGTCGCCGATATCCTTGTAATACCAGTGCATCGCGACGCCGTACTCCGCCATCTCGTGCATCTCGCGCGTGCGAATCTGGATCTCGGCGAGCTGGTCGTCCAGGCAGAAGACGGTGGTGTGTAGCGACTGATAGCCGTTGGGCTTGGGGCTGGCGATAAAGTCTTTGATGCGCCCGTCTTTGGGTCGCCAGAGCTCGTGCACATGCCCCAGCACCAGATAGCACTCGCCGACGCTGCCGACGATGATGCGGAACGCCAGCATGTCATAGAGGGAGGATAGGTCGTGGCTGCCGGTGCGCTGCACCTTCTTGTAGATGCTGTAGAGATGCTTCACCCGGCCCGATACCTCGGCGGGGATGCCGATCTTCTGCATCTCCTCGCGCAGCATCGCGATCACCCGGCGCACATAGCGGCTACGGCCCTCGGTCTCCTCGGCGACAGCATCGCGCAACCAGGCGTACTCCTCCGGTTCGAGCACCGCGAACGCCAGGTCTTCCAATTCGCTCTCCACGCGCCCCATGCCGAGGCGTCCGGCGAGTGGCGCGAAGATCTCGCGGGTCTCCTGCGCCATGATGCGGCACTCGTCCAGGCTGTATGCCGGGCGATACGCTGGCGTCGCCGTCTCCACGGGCGGCGGGGCGGTCTCGCCGTCGTGCGCATGTCCGTTGCCAGCTGCCGCCTGCGCGTGCCAGTAGTCCGCCGCCGTCCGCACCTCGCGCATCTGCCGCAGGTGGTCGGCGATCTTGATGACGACGACCCGCGGATCCTCGGCCATCGCGACAAACATCTTGCGCAGGGCGTCTGCATCCTGCTGGCGTTGGCGCGCCCGTCCGCGCCGCCGTTCGCGGGGGTCGTCGTCCGGCTCGCCGCCGCTCTGGACGTTACTCTGGGCGCTGCGCCGCAGGGCAACCGCTGGACGCTGCAGGGCGTCGAAGCGCTCCAGGCTGGCGATGGTCTCCGCGACCTGCTCGCCAAATTCGCCGCCAAGCTGCTCGCGCACCTCGCCGAGATCGACCAGCCGCGCCCCCACAACCTGATCGAGCAGCACCGCCGCCAGCGTGATCGCGTCGATGTGTAGCGCCTCGGCCAGCGTCTCGGCGACCGCCAGCACGTAGGCGAAGTCCTGGCGCAAGACGCCCGTCGCCCGCTTGTCGGTAGCACCGGCGCTCTCCACGCGCGCCTGGACCGCTAGCTGGATGGCCGCCTCGACGTGCGCGACATCCTCAGGTGGCAGATAGCCGACGATGGTCTGCCGCAGACGCTCCGCGCCCGCATCGAGCAGGAGGCCCGGCGGGATGGCGGAAGGCTCAGATTGTGCTGATCGCAGCGCATCGGTATCCATAGGAATCACCACATCTATGTGTCGGCGTGCTCACTATCTCTACAGATAGGTCATTGTCGTCTTTGGGCAAGGCGGGTGGTTGGCTACCTTCGCGGCATGAATGTCGCGGCTAAGCCCGCCCCCGCAGTGTCAGATTCGTCGGCGAGCGGCCCGCTGATTCCAGGATTAGCCGTGGGCTTCAGCCTACGGCATGCGCACCCTGGATAACCGTCGCCCCACATACATTCGCTCATTCTGTTCCATCAGTTCCGCTGACCGATGGCAAACGGCGCGCTCATACTGGGATTACTCGCGGCATGAATGCCGCGAACATCCTGCACTACTACCGTAGCGCGTTCTCGCAGCCGTTGCGCTGGTCGCGCTCCACCTGGGTCACGCCCTGCACCACCCGCAGTCGGCGCATCACCTGTTCGCGCCGGGTTGTCGGCAGCATGTCCAGCGTCAGCAGAATCGCCGCTTTATAGCGATCCTGATGCGCGATGGCCACACTGCGATAGACGTTCAGCCCTAATTGTGCCACACACTCCGAAACCTCGTGCATCAATCCCTGATGATCCTGCCCGTAGATCGCGAACGCCATGCGATACGGCATCGCCGGAAGCTGGTCCCAGCGCACCTGCACCGTTCCGCCGTTCGTCGTCCCGCGCGCCAGTCGGCGGTCCAGCGTCATCCGCAGCGTGCGGCAACAGGTGCGATGCACGGTGACGCCGCTGCCACGGTCGGCAACGCCAAGAATCGCGTCACCAGGGCACGGGAAGCAGCAGCGGGCAAGCTGGATCTGCGCCAGCCGCCCCGAAGGATGCTTCAAGGGCTGCGGGCGTGGCGGCTCGCCTGGGAGCGCGCCGCTATTGGCGCGTTGCTGGCTACGGAGCGAGCGGTTGATACGCTCGCGGGCGGTGCGGGTGGCGACGATGGTGAGCCATTCGGGCCGCGGCATCGCCTCGGCGCTGGTGAGGATGCGCACGACATCGCCCGTTCGCAGTGCGTAGTCCAGCTCCACCTCGCGTGAGGTCAGCACCCCCTGCCGCGTGTTGCGCTGGATGATTGCGCCACTCGCGTGGCTGCCAATATCGGTATGAATGTGATAGGCCAGGTCGAGCACCGTCGCCCCAGGGGGAAGCTCGCGCACGTCCCCCTTGGGCGTAAAGATGAAGATCTGGTCCTCCAGCACCTCGCCGCGCAGCGCCTCCAGAAAGTCGGACGCGCTCAGCCGCAGCTCATCCTGCCAGCGCCCAAGCTGCGAGACCCATTCGGGCAGGTGCGCCAGCCAGAGCGCCGACGTGACCGGCCCTCGCTCGCCCGATTCGGCGCGATCCAGCCAGGTGGTGGCGATGCCGTGCTGGGTGGCGATGTGCATCGAGTGGGTGCGGATGTGCATCTGGGCGAGGCGGCCATCGAGGGCGAAGACAGCGGTGTGGAGGGAGCGGTAGCCGTTGATCTTGGGTCCGGCGATGTAGTCACGAATGCGTTCCAGGTACGGATGCCAGAGCTGGTGGATGATGCCGAGCGCCGCATAACACTGCTCCGTGGTGTTCACGAGAATGCGGAACGCAAATACATCGTGGAGCTGCGCGACATCCATGCCGGTCTCCTGCGTCTCCAGATAGGCGCGGTAGGGACGCTTGACGCGCCAGTTGACCGCCGCCGGGATGCCACTCGCCAGCAGCTCGTGCACCATCCGCTCGCGCATCCGCTCCGCCCAGCGTAACCGCTTCGCCTCCTCCTCGCGCAAGCGCCTGACGGTCCGCGCGTACTCTGTGGGCATCAGGAACGAGAAGGCCAGATCCTCCAGCTCAGACTGAAAGACGTGCACGCCAATGCGCCCAGCAAGTGGCGCGTAGAGCTCGATGGTCTCGCGCGACTTCTGCTCGCGTTTGATCGGCGTCTGCGCCGCCATCGTGCGCATGTTGTGCAGCCGGTCCGCCAGCTTCAGCAGGACGATGCGCGGATCGGCGACCATCGCCAGAAAGAGCTTGCGCACGGTCTCAGCCTGCTCGCGGAGCTTGCGCGCGCGCGCCGCCTGCGCGTCCATGGCGCTGTCTGTCGCGGGCGCTGGTGTAATCGCCTCGCCGCTCTTGCCGTCCTTGTTGTCCTTGCTGTCCCTGGGCGCCTCGACGGCGTCGAACTTGGTGACGCCATCCACAATCGCCGCAATCACCGGCCCGAACTGCTCACGCAGGCCGTCCAGCGTCGTCGTCGTATCCTCGACGGTATCGTGGAGCAGCGCCGCGGCGATCCCCTGCGCGTCCATCGCCAGCTCCGCGAGAATCCCCGCCACCGCGACAGTATGCTCGATGAACGGCTCGCCCGACCTGCGCTTGATGCCCGCGTGCGCCGCCGCCGCCACCTGATACGCCGCGTGTATGAGCGCCAGGTCGTCGTCGCTCATGTACTGCGAGCAAAGGTCAAGCAGAGCGGTCAGGCTCGGCGACCTAGCCATCATGGGCTGGTCGTCGGTCTGTGGCTCGCTCATAGGTTGGCTGCCTTCGGCTCGCTGATCGAGCGGTGCGTCGGTGCGCATCCAGATTGCTCCGCTACGGCCTCACCGCGTCTCGCGATGGCTGAGGTGAACGCCTCGCGCGGTGGGCAGGTCCCTGAAACCAAAGCGCGCAGACAGCCCTCGCTGCCCGCGCGCTCCCCGTCAGCTTCGACGTTGCGTGTCATTGAAGTATATCATGTACGTCAAGCAATGGTCGCCCGCTTTTACCCGCTCGTACCAGTGGAGCGCGATCCACGGCGATACCTGCGCTCACCCGCTGGATAGGTTCACCCCGCCGCTTTGAGGGAGTCGCGTACTTCCTCTTCAGACCCTCCGTTTGGATGAGGCGCTAGAGGAGTCTGGCTTCTACATACTGCGTATGGCGCGCCGCAATCGCGGCATGGGCCCACCCGAATGGCCCTGGGCCACGCAGTATTGTGAGGTGAGCGCAATGGTGAATCCTGTTCATGACGAGCGCCAGCCCGGCATCGCGGGTGGTAATGGGCGCACGGCCACGCGGGGAAGATCGCTCGAAGCTATCTTCGAGCTTGAGTCACCCGCGGGGCGAGATTTCGACAACCCCAGGCACGAATGGCGGCGATTGTTC